>Kenny_p2__coassemble_726_pt1 | contig 35018 bp, 33 predicted proteins | sample Kenny_p2__metabat2_high_PE_004 | metagenome-assembled genome bin Kenny_p2
GAATTGGATGAACCGGAGTTATCCAGAACGGAACTTTGGAAACAGAATGTGGTAAGAGATTCATTATTTAATGAAAACCAGCTTTTGGCTGATTCATGTTATTGGCTATTTGCCTGTAAAAAAAACGAAGACCAACATGCGCTTATAAAAATTAACATTCCGCAAGTAGTTGGTCTTTCTGATTATCACATACCATATGATTATGAAATAGCAGAGTTATGGCCTTTTTTTTCTGGTGGCAAACCCTATGGGAAATCAGCTTTAATAGTCTTAACTTCCTACGAACTTATCGTTAATCAGCAATATGCTAACGAATTTTACGATTTGGAAGTTGACAAGTTTAATCAATATACAGATACCATATATGGTGATATATATGTCAAAAACTTGACCGATTCTGCTATGACTTTGTCTGATGGATCTATCAAAAAACAATTTGCTATCCTAAACGGAAAAGATACTTTGGAACTCAAACTGACTACAGATTTGCCTGTAACAATACCATCCGGAAAATATATTTATTTGAAATATATTATTGACCGTCCGTATGCTTTTACTCAAAAACTTCCTACTTCGGACACTTGGATGTCAATGTACCGACTGTTTTGTGATTCCACTTTTTGTTTTTTGAAGATTAACGGAGTTGATCAACAATATCGACTGATGCATGGTGATCAAGGTGGATTTAATTGTATGTACACAAAGCAACCTTGGCAATCACGAATTTTTTATAATGCCGGTATGGAAAATAAAGAAGAAAGAACGGCTCGATTTTTCAAATGGAAGTAAGTCTAGGCTAAAAATGGTGACGGAATTTCTACTATTTGTATTGTTGAAAGGAAAAGTATAAAGATAAATACAATAGAGTTTTTTAAGAGAAATTACTACAATTATTACTATTCAACTATATATTGGAATCCTAATCTTGGGAGTTTAAACAGTAGTATTGTAATATCAACAGCTACAATTTTAAATCATGAAGCTGCACATGCTCTAGAACATAAAACAAAGTATTAAAAATAATATTTATAATTTATTTATGATCACAGTAAAATATTTTTTTCGTCTTTTAATAGTAACATGTATTTTAGCGCAGCAATCATGCAACTTATCCCATAAAAATAATTATGAAACTGCAGTGCTTAGCGATATATTCAGTGATTTAGCAGAAGAAATAGGAGCATACGATAAATTCGAAACTCCCCCTGCACCTGAAAAAGAATTAGAAAATGCAATTATTCTACATAATGACATATCTAACCAACTTATAAAAAATGATACGCTAAAAGGAAATAGTTCCTGTGTTCACAAGACTGCAGTAATAGCTGTTTACGATACATTGGTTGCTTGTCACGGATTAGACTTAGACCTTAGTGAAATTCAAAATCATTTACCTTCAGAGGAGTACAACACAATATTAAGCAAGTTTAATCATTCATCAGTAAAGAATCAAGCATTGGATCTATCACAATTAGCAATGAAAGGAAATCTCTACTTGAAGTCTTATTCTGTTTTTCAAAAAGGACTGAACATATGGAAGAAAGAAAACGATGACTATATGTTTCTTGGAGTTTTAAAGTTATCAAGGATATATTTTGATAAAAAAAAGCAACTAGGGCTTTTTTATTGTTCTTTCGCATGTGGAAGGCTTTGTGGCGAAGAACTAATTGTTTGCATAAAAAAGAAAACAAAGAAGTGGATTATAGATAAAACAATTTTATTAAGCGTATCGTAAAATTCAAATTAAGTGAACCTGTTGGCGGAATAAAAATAGTATCTTTAAGAAATAGATATTGAAATATCAAAATGTATACTGTATGAACAATAAGTATCCCCATTATTTATACTGTATTGCTTTTTTCTTCGGGGGAGTGGTATACTCCCCAAAAGAACAACATTCCCAAAATTAAAAAGAAATCAGGCAATAGTACAGATTGATTTTCACTTCATCGGACGAATGATCACCTGATTCTCCACAACCTCATATTGGAAATGACGGGTCAGCGAAAGTGTGGAAAGAATCTTCTCCAAAGACGCGTCTGTTTTGAAGGTACAAGTGAAGCGCTCATCCTTCAAAGAGGGATTTTTGAAGGCCACTTTTACATTATATACTTTGGAAAGACATTCCATGATTTCATCCAACGATTTGTTTTCAAAGTGCAGTTCTCCTTTAATCCACAACAGCACATCTTCGGGATGGTTGAAAGCATATAATTCGGTTTGCTTCGTGGTTTTGTCTACAGACAATGTCTGTCCCGGAGAAAGTTGAAGTCCATCTTCATCGGCCTCATCGGTGTGCATCTGCACACGTCCTTGAAACAAAGTGGTGACTACCTGCGGTTCACTCCGGCGGGCACGGACATTAAACTTGGTACCCAGCACTTCTGTCAGCACACCGTAACTGTTGACCACAAAAGGCTTGACAAGGTTTCTTTTCACTTCAAAGTAGGCTTCCCCCTCCAGATGAGCTTCGCGCTTGCTGAACAGACCACCCGACTTATAGGTTAATTCCGTAGAAGAATTGAGCCACACACCTGTGCCATCGGGCAAGACTACCCGAGCACGTTGTCCGGGCAAAGTACTGGTTTGAAAAGTGGAGGAAGATGCAGAATCATAAAGGCTAAGCAAAACACCGGATGCCAAAATCAGCCCGGAGAAGAATGCGGCTACAGCTACACCATAACGTTTCCACCAAGACAACGGCTGCTGGATAGCCGGCTGCTGAGGGTGAAAAGAATCTGCATGGCTTGCCACTTGTTTGCGGAATTTCAGCAAAGCAGCTTCCACATCGGCCCGCTCGTAGGCATCTGCACATTTGGCCAATTGGGCAGTATAATAAACCTGCTTTAAACGACGACGATTCTCTTCCGACTGAGCCACCCACTCTTCTACTTCAAGTGCCTCTAGTTCGGAAAGGTCACCATTCAAATAAGACAGTAATTGTATTTCTTCCATGTTAAAATATTCCTTAACCAACGCATCTCTCACCTGAATCTTAAGATACGCTTTAATATAAATACAAATGAGCGACCAAATATACTAATAAAAAAAGTAATAAATATGATAAACGAATATTTATTCACGAAGATAAACACACCGATTACAGTACTTTAAAAAAACAACCTGTTTCACTCGAAAACAAGACAGCAAGAACAATCCTGCACCACAAACTGTAAAAATCTATAAGTCGAAGGGAGCAAACGTTTTGAATAACAAAAAAAATGACTAAATTTGTCTTCTTATAAAAAAACTAATGGATAATCTCGCTTATACTATTCAGACTTTGAAATCTGGCAACCAGGAAGCTTTTGAAAAGCTGTACAGATTTTATTACAAGGGGCTGTGTGCTTTCAGCGCTCAATTCGTCTCTTTTGCCGAAGCCGAAGAAATAGTGCAAGACACCATGTTGTGGCTATGGGAAAACAAGGATAAGATTAATCCGGAGTTGTCTTTGAAAAGCTTGCTGTTTACCACAGTCAAAAATAAATCACTAAACCTGCTCACACACGACGACATCAAACGGAGAGTGCACCAGGAAATTATTGATGCATTTGAAGAAGAGTTTGAGGACCCTGACACCTTCCTCAACCGAGAAATTATGGTTGCCTACCACCAGGCGATGTCGAAAGTTCCGGCTGAGTTCCGGCAGGTATTTGAAATGAACCGCAAGCAGCACCTCACCCACAAGGAGATTGCACTTAAGCTGAACATTTCACCGCAAACGGTGAATTACCGTATCGGACAGACACTGAAGCAGCTGCGGGTGGAATTGAAAGACTTCCTGCCGCTGATTATGCTACTGATGCAAAGCAAATAAAAAGAGAATATCAAAACGCGCTTTTGATCAAAAAAACACCCCTGCCTCAGTTATCTGTGGCAGGGGTGTTTTTTTCTATTTTGTCATGGCTGCACCTTCTCTCTAAGCCAGAAAGGAGATGCCACCACATGCGAATCCAATCTTATTCCCATTCAATGGTTGCATTTGGCTTCGGAGACAGGTCGTAGCAAACACGATTGACATTCTTCACTTCTTTTAGAATACGGTCAGTAATCTTCATCAAGACAGGCCAATCCAACGGTTCGATAGTAGCTGTCATAGCATCAACTGTGTTCACGGCACGGATAATGACTGGCCAGTCGAACGAACGGGCATTGTCACGTACACCCACTGACTTGAAATCGGGCACCACAGTGAAATACTGCCAAACTTTCTTATCGAGTCCTGCCTTCTGGAATTCTTCGCGCAAAATAGCATCCGATTCACGCACAGCTTCCAAACGGTCGCGTGTGATGGCACCTAAGCAGCGCACGCCCAAACCAGGACCCGGGAACGGCTGACGGTAAACCATTTCATACGGCAAACCCAGTTCCAGACCGCAAGCACGTACTTCATCCTTGAACAGCTGACGCAAAGGCTCTACCAGTTCAAACTGTAAGTCTTCGGGCAGACCACCTACATTGTGGTGTGATTTCACCATCTTGGCAGTCTTTGTACCGCTTTCCACGATATCCGGATAGATAGTGCCCTGACCCAAGAAGTCGATACCGTTCAGCTTGCGTGCTTCTTCTTCAAATACACGGATAAACTCACCGCCGATAATCTTGCGTTTCTGTTCCGGATCGGCCACTCCAGCCAGTTTGGTCAAGAAACGTTCAGTTACATCACAGTAAATCAGGTTTGCATTCAGCTGGTTGCGGAACACTTCTACTACGTCTTCCGACTCACCCTTACGCATCAGACCATGATTGACATGCACACATACCAAATTATCACCGATAGCCTTCAGCAGCAAAGCAGCCACTACAGAGCTGTCTACACCACCCGACAGAGCCAGCAACACTTTCTTATCACCAACCTGACGGCGAACGAGTTCAATCTGGTCGGCTACGAAATTCTTCATGTTCCAGTTGGTATCGGCCTTGCAAGTGTCGAGCACAAACGACTTCACAGCATCCTTCACAGCTTCCATATCATCGGTAAAGGCAGCCAGCTTCACATCGCAAGTAGCCTTATCATGTCCGGCAGCCATTACAGGAATACCCAGCTCATAAATACCCGGATTTACGTCGATTTCCACACCGTCGATAACGTTGTTAGGTCCCCCGTTGATAATAACACCCTTCACATTGGGCAATGCCTTCAGTTCTTCCACTGTGATATCGTGAGGGTAAATCTCACTATATACACCTAATGCACGGATAGCGCGAGCCACCACCGTATTCTCATGACTACCGAGGTCAAGAATGACAATCATATCCTGCTTCATCTGATTTGGATTTTTAAAAAAGTTAGTGTATTGTTTTGGTTATTGTTCGCTAATTTGCGTGCAAAGATAATGAAAAATGAAAAAAGAGCGACATCGGGCCTACTTGGATATCATTTAAAATAACAAAATTAGTGGCTAATTCATCGACCAGCCTTATTATCAGATAAAAATAGCTAAAAAAGAGAGGGAAACATTTGGCAAGAATAAATAAAAGTAGTAATTTTGTGCCCGATTATTCCGAAACGGGTTAAATTAAGTGTTCTCTAAGTGATTAAAGACCACCCGACGGAGCTAACTTATACATTATTTATAAGATGTACGCAATTGTAGAAATTAACGGTCAGCAATTCAAAGCAGAAGCTGGCAAGAAGTTGTTCGTTCACCACATCCAAGGTGCAGAAAACGGCGCAACAGTAGAATTTGAAAAAGTTCTTTTGGTAGACAAAGATGGTAACATCACAGTAGGTGCTCCTGTTGTAGAAGGCGCTAAAGTGGTTTGCCAAGTTGTTTCAAATCTGGTTAAGGGTGACAAAGTTCTTGTTTTCCACAAGAAAAGAAGAAAAGGTTACAGAAAATTGAACGGTCACCGTCAACAGTTTACTGAGTTAACAATCACAGAAGTAGTAGCTTAATCAATTTAAAAAAGTAAGAAGAAATGGCACATAAGAAAGGTGTCGGTAGTTCTAAGAACGGCCGCGAATCACAAAGTAAGAGATTAGGCGTTAAGATATTTGGTGGCGAAGCTTGCAAAGCAGGTAACATCATCGTTCGTCAAAGAGGTACTGAATTCCACCCGGGTGAAAACATCGGCATGGGTAAAGACCACACTCTTTTCGCTTTAGTAGATGGTACAGTTAAGTTCAAAGTAGGAAGAGAAGACAGAAGATATGTTTCTGTAGTTCCTGCAACTGAAGCATAATTGCAAAAAGAATAAAAGAAAAGGGAAATGTAATCTGCAGATTATATTTCCCTTTCTTTTTTATCTCTTTTTTCATTGCTTGGTTGTCCGTTTTTTCCTTATCTTTGCATTGATTAAACGATAGTTATATAAAAAGTATAGATATGCTTACCATTAAACAAATCACTGAAAATACAGACGCGGTGCTCCGCGGTCTGGAAAAGAAGCATTTCAAAAATGCCAAAGAAACCATTGAGCAAGTCATTGCTCTGAACGACACGAGACGCAACACTCAGAATCAACTAGATAAAAATCTGGCGGAAGTCAACTCCCTCTCACGCACCATCGGACAGCTGATGAAAGAAGGCAAAAAAGAAGAAGCGGAATCTGCACGCAGCCGCGTTGCCGAACTGAAGGAAGTTAACAAGGAGCTGGATGCTGTTATGACACAGGCAGCTACCGACATGCAAAACATCCTTTATACTGTTCCCAACATTCCGTATGATGAAGTTCCCGAAGGTGTAGGCGCTGACGACAACGTGGTTGAAAAAATGGGAGGCATGGAAACGGAACTTCCCAAGGATGCACTCCCCCACTGGGAACTGGCCAAGAAATATGACTTGATCGATTTTGACCTGGGTGTGAAAATCACCGGTGCGGGATTCCCGGTATACAAAGGAAAGGGTGCACAGCTTCAACGCGCCTTGATTAATTTCTTCCTGGACGAAGCCCGCAAATCAGGCTACACGGAAATTATGCCGCCCACAGTAGTGAATGCTGCTTCAGGCTACGGCACAGGCCAGCTGCCCGACAAAGAAGGACAGATGTATCACTGCGAAGTGGACGACCTGTACCTGATTCCGACTGCTGAAGTGCCGGTGACCAACATCTACCGCGATGTCATCCTGGAAGAAAAGCAGTTGCCTATCAAGAACTGTGCCTACACACAGTGTTTCCGTCGTGAAGCGGGTTCATACGGCAAGGATGTACGTGGCTTGAACCGCCTGCACGAATTCTCTAAAGTAGAACTGGTGCGCATCGATACACCGGAACACTCCAAAGAATCTCATAAGGAAATGCTCGATCACGTGGAAGGTCTGCTGCAAAAGCTGGAACTCCCCTACCGCATTCTTCGCCTTTGCGGAGGTGACATGAGCTTCACAGCTGCGTTGTGCTTCGACTTCGAGGTATATTCGGAAGCTCAGAAACGCTGGCTGGAAGTAAGTTCTGTATCCAATTTCGACACTTATCAGGCCAACCGCCTGAAATGCCGCTACCGCAATGCCAACAAGAAGACAGAACTTTGCCACACACTGAACGGTTCGGCCCTGGCGCTGCCCCGTATCGTGGCTGCTCTGCTCGAAAACAACCAAACGCCTGAAGGCATCAGAATACCGAAGGCACTGGTTCCCTATTGCGGTTTCGACCTGATCGACTAATCAATTGATAACGAAAGAAAAGCCACTCCGCAAAAGAGTGGCTTTTCTTTTTAATAATTCGCAAAATAGCCGTATCTTTGTTGAATTAAATATCATTCTGATAGCTACTACGTAATAAAAAAACAACAAAACGATAAGATAATGAACAAAATCATTAGAAAAGAACGCTTTTCTGAAAAAGTATTCAGATTTGAAATTGAAGCTCCTCTGATTGCCAAATCCCGCAAAGCAGGACACTTTGTCATTGTACGCGTAGGTGAAAAGGGAGAACGTATGCCGCTGACTATTGCCGGTTCTGATACCAAAAAAGGAACAATCACGCTGGTGGTGCAAGAAGTGGGTCTTTCATCTACAAGACTCTGTGAATTGAACGAAGGGGACTATATCACCGACGTGGTAGGTCCGTTGGGACAAGCTACACACATCGAAAACTTCGGTACGGTGGTTTGCGCCGGTGGTGGTGTCGGTGTGGCTCCGATGCTGCCTATCGTACAGGCACTGAAAGCGGCCGGAAACCGCGTCATTACGGTATTGGCGGGTCGCAGCAAGGACCTGATTATCTTGGAAAAGGAAATGCGTGAAAGTTCTGATGAGGTCATTATCATGACAGACGATGGTTCATATGGACGCAAAGGTTTGGTAACGGAAGGTGTAGAGGATGTTATCAAGCGGGAGAAAGTGGACAAGTGTTTCGCTATCGGCCCGGCTATCATGATGAAATTCGTCTGCCTGCTGACAAAAAAATACGAAATTCCGACAGACGTATCGCTGAACACAATCATGGTCGATGGTACGGGTATGTGTGGAGCATGCCGCATCACAGTAGGTGGCAAGACGAAGTTCGTTTGCGTGGACGGTCCGGAATTCGACGGTCACCAAGTGGACTTTGACGAAATGCTGAAGCGCATGGGTGCATTCAAAAACATTGAACGCGAAGAAATGCACAAGTTGGAACATACCTGTGAAGCAACGAAAGAAGAGGATGAGAAGAGCCGCAACGCAGCTTGGCGTGTGGAATTGAGAAAATCGATGAAACCGAAAGAACGTACGGCCATTCAGCGTGTGGAAATGAACGAGCTTGATGCCGAATACCGTTCTCACAGCCGCAAGGAAGAGGTGAACAAGGGACTGACAGCAGAACAGGCTATCACAGAGGCTAAACGCTGCCTTGACTGTGCCAACCCGGGATGTACGGAAGGTTGTCCGGTAGGCATTGATATTCCGCGCTTTATCAAGAACATCGAACGGGGTGAATTCCTCGAAGCGGCCAAAACACTGAAAGAAACCAGTGCACTGCCTGCAGTCTGCGGCCGTGTATGTCCGCAGGAAAAACAATGTGAATCTAAATGTATTCACCTGAAAATGAATGAAAAGCCTGTTGCCATCGGCTACCTGGAACGCTTTGCAGCCGATTATGAACGTGAAAGCGGCGAGATTTCGACTCCGGTCATTGCCGAAAAGAATGGCATCAAGGTGGCTGTCATCGGTTCGGGACCTGCTGGACTGTCGTTTGCCGGTGATATGGCAAAATATGGCTATGACGTAACGGTGTTTGAAGCGCTCCACGAGATTGGCGGGGTACTGAAATACGGTATTCCTGAATTCCGTCTGCCCAACAAAATTGTAGATGTGGAAATTGACAACCTGGCTCAGATGGGCGTACAGTTTGTTAAAGACTGCATCGTAGGCAAGACTATCAGCGTGGAAGACTTGAAGGAAGATGGTTTCAAAGGTATCTTTGTGGCTTCCGGTGCAGGCTTGCCCAACTTCATGAACATCCCAGGTGAAAACTCAATCAACATCATGTCGTCCAATGAGTACCTGACTCGTGTCAACCTGATGGACGCTGCCAGCGAAGACTCTGACACCCCGGTAGCCTTCGGCAAGAACGTGGCTGTCATCGGCGGCGGAAATACGGCTATGGACTCTGTACGTACAGCGAAACGCTTGGGTGCAGAACGGGCCATGATTATCTACCGCCGTTCGGAAGAGGAAATGCCTGCCCGCCTGGAAGAGGTGAAGCATGCCAAAGAAGAGGGCGTGGAATTCCTGACTCTACACAATCCAATTGAGTATATCGCCGACGAACAGGGACGTGTGAAACAGGTGGTGCTGCAGAAAATGGAACTGGGCGAACCGGATGCATCGGGACGACGCAGTCCTGTAGCTATCCCCGAAGCAACGGAAACCATCGACATCGATCTGGCCATCGTGAGCATCGGCGTATCTCCCAACCCGATTGTACCCAGCTCTATCAAAGGTCTGGAACTGGGACGTAAGGGTACTATTGCCGTAAACGAAAATATGGAATCGTCTATCCCGATGATCTTCGCAGGAGGCGACATCGTGCGCGGCGGTGCAACAGTTATCCTCGCTATGGGCGACGGAAGAAAAGCGGCTGCATCCATGCACGAGCAACTGAAATCGCAAGCTCAATAACAGAGCTTGCGAAACACCGGGCTGACAAGCTAAAATGCCTTGCATGAAAGCATCCTGAGAAAGCCCGGACAAAGAAATGAAAAAAAGAAATCCCCGTTGTGCCTCATGGGCAAACGGGGATTTCTTTTAACAGCAAGTATCTGCGTGCTTTTTACTTCACTACCTGGTTGGTCGCCGGATCGGGGAAGATGACGGTCGGTTTAAACGACTTGGCTTCTTCAAAATCCATCAACGCATACGACATGATAATGACAATATCATCCGGCTGCACTTTACGTGCCGCTGCACCGTTCAGACAAATCTTGCCAGAACCGCGCTCGCCCTTGATAATGTAGGTTTCAAAGCGTTCTCCGTTGTTGTTGTCAACAATCGCAACTTTTTCACCGGCAATCATGTTGGCAGCGTCCATCAGGTCTTCATCAATGGTGATACTACCCATGTAGTTCAAATTTGCCTCCGTGACGCGTGCACAGTGAATCTTCGACTTCAACACTTCAATCATCATAAGGTTTCGTCTTTTTTTTGTTTAGTTATTCTTTATATTTAATGTTATCAATCAATCTGACTTCTCCGCAGAACACTGTGATACATCCCACTGCATACGACGTATCTTCCCAGTTTTCAATCTTCTGCAGCGTATTGCCATCTACCAGTTCGAAATACTCCAGACGAAGTCCCGGAGCTGCAGCGATAGCATCCTCTACCATTTTCTGAGTCTCGGCAACCGTGTGAGAAGCAGCGAAAGTGCGGCTGTCGAACAGCGTTTTGGAAATAGCCAGCGCCTGCTGACGTTCCTCATCAGACAAACGCTTGTTGCGGCTGCTCAGAGCCAAACCGTCTTCTTCACGAACGATGGGGCAACCTACAATTTGCAATGTATAATTCATCTGACGCACCATCTCGCGGATAATGGCCAGTTGCTGGAAATCTTTTTCACCGAAATAAGCCTTATCGGGTGTAACGGCATCAAACAACTTGCTTACAATCTGACAAACTCCATTAAAATGACCGGGGCGGAAAGCACCCTCCATCACCGTATCCAAAGGAGCATAGCTAAATTGACGGGTATCCGGCTCCGGATACATTTCATTTACAGAAGGAGCAAAAACCAATGTAGCTCCACATTCATCCAACAGACAGCAGTCAGCATCCAGCGTACGCGGATACTTCTCTAAATCGTTTTTATCATTAAACTGCGTAGGATTTACAAAAACACTAACCACGGTTACACCATTCTCACTTACACTGCGCTTTACCAAAGAAGCATGTCCTGCATGTAAAGCTCCCATTGTAGGAACCAGTCCTACTGTTTTACCTTGGGCTCTCAGAACTGACAATTCAGCCTGTAAGTCCTTAATGGTATGCACTATTTTCATTTTCGTCAATTGATTTATGTTTTACTCGTTTGCAAAAACTCTGCAAAATAAACTAATATTTGCCACATAAAGAAAGAATATCTTATTTAATGTGTATTTTTTTTCGTATCTTTGCAGAATATTAAAGAGAACTATTGTTGATATGACAAAAGCAAATAAGGTTTTATTTATAACTCAAGAGATTACACCCTACGTTTCAGAATCCGAAATGGCCAATGCCGGTAGATACCTTCCACAGGCTATACAAGAAAAAGGCCGCGAAATCAGAACCTTCATGCCCAAATGGGGAAACATCAACGAACGCAGAAATCAGCTGCACGAAGTGATACGCCTGTCTGGCATGAACTTAATCATTGACGATACGGATCATCCGCTTATCATCAAGGTTGCTTCTATCCAGGCAGCCCGCATGCAGGTATACTTCATCGACAATGACGATTATTTCCAAAACCGCCTGCAGACGGTAGACGAAAACGGAGTGGAATATGACGACAACGACAGCCGTGCCATCTTCTACGCACGCGGTGTATTGGAAACAGTCAAGAAACTCCGCTGGTGTCCGGATGTGATCCACTGCCATGGCTGGATGTCGGCGCTGGCTCCTCTTTATATCAAGAAAGCATATAAAGATGAACCGTCGTTCCGCGACGCCAAGGTGGTCTTCTCTCTCTATGAGGATGATTTCAAAAACAACTTAAGTGACGATTTTGCAACCAAATTATTGCTGAAAGGTATCTCTCCGAAAGATGTAGACAAGCTGGTTCCGCCGATGAACTATACAGATCTGTGCAAGCTGGCCGTAGACTATTCTGACGGTGTGATTCAAAACAGCAAGAATGTAGATGAAGCTGTGATGGAATATGCTCGTCAGTCAGGCAAATTAGTTCTTGACTATCAGGAACCGGACAACTATGCAGATGCTTGCAATGAATTCTACGACCTGGTATGGGAAACAGCCAATAAAGGCAATGAATAACCATTATATTAGAAACAACAATCATGAAAGCAAAATATGCCCTACTCGCTCTACTGACTACAGCTTTGTTCAGTTGTGACGACAATACTGCAGGATTAGGTTTGGGAATGTTTCCGGGAAGTGACCAGAGCATCAACGGAAAACTTACTACGTTTGATGTAACTACAGAATCTGTGCACACCGGCCAGATTTATGCCATGAGCAACGTGGGTTATGTAGGTAAGTTCACAGACGAAACATTCGGTACCTACCAGGCTGGTTTTTTAGCCGAACTGAACTGTCCGAAAGGTATGACCTTTCCGGGTGTGTACAACGGTACGGCTTTCGACAGCAATAAAAAACCGACCCGGATCATGGTAGGCGAGGATGCGAACGAAGAGGATAAGAAAGACATCACGTTCATCAAGGACTCGCACAACAAGGTAATCGGCAATATCCACACCATCGAAATGTATTTGTGGTACAACAGTTATTTTGGCGACTCACTGACTGCTTCCCGCTTGAGCATATATGAGCTGAATAAAAACCTGGAGCAAAAGAATGCATATTACACGGATATCAAGCCGGAAGAATACTACGATGCTTCCAAAGGACTCCTGGGAACGAAAGGATATACAGCTGTAGATGTTTCGGTAAGCGACTCTATCCGCAACTTGAGTACGTATGTGCCCAGTGTACATATATCATTTGAGGATGATGCTGCCAAACGTATCGGTGCGGCAATCATTCAGGCAGCCAATGAAGCAGGAACCAACTTTGACAACAAAGTATTCCGCGACATTTTTAAAGGAATCTACGTAAAGAGCAATTACGGTGACGGTACCATTCTGTATATCAACCAGGTTCAGATGAACGTGGTTTATAAGTGTTATGCAGTAGACTCTGTTACGGGTCTTAAGCTGAAAAAGAAGGTTATAGATAAGGGAGACAAAGAGGCGAAAGACTCTACGTATTTTGCTTATCGTATGTTCAACTCCACTCGTGAGGTGATTCAGGCAAACCAACTGCTGAATGACAAGGAAGCCATACAAAACTGCATCAATAACAAAGAATGTACGTATCTGAAAAGTCCGGCCGGTATTTTCACACAGATCACTTTACCGGTGAGCGAGATCGCAGAACAACTTCAGGGAGATACGCTGAATGCGGTAAAACTGAGCATTCCTATCTACAACCAGACGAATGATAAGAAGTTTGGTATGGAAGTACCGAAGAGCGTGTTGCTGATTAGAAAAAAGAACAAAGATGAATTCTTCAAGAAGAACCAGCTTAGCGACGGGGTTACTTCTGTATTGTTCGACTATTCTTCCTACTCGACCGGGTTTACGGAATATACATACAACAACATTACGAAACTGATTAACCATTGTCTTGCTGACGGCGAAAGGGAGGCTGCAGAAAAGAAGCTGGCCAACGGAGAGAAAATCACGCTGGAAATCACGGATGCTGAAGGCAAAACAACAAACAAAACCGTGGATAATATCAAGGACTGGGAAAAGTACAGCGACTGGAACAAGGTGGTACTGATTCCGGTATTGGTGACCAAAGATTCGTCTGGAAACAATGGCTATTACGGACAGACATCCAGCCAGGTTATCAGTATTCAGCATGATTTGAAACCGAGTTATGCTCGCCTGAAGGGTGGTTCGAATGGAACGGAAGCTGCCACCGAAGAAGAGCGCAACAAATACAAATTGAAACTGGAAGTGATCTCTACCAACTTTGGTACAAGACAGAACCAGTAATTGCATAGAAACAAGGCGTAAGGCCTCATCATAGGGCGAGAGGGTATAGTTCATATGCCCTCTCGCTTTTTTTATATCAATGACTATGCCAAAAAGACACAACTGTTCTGCCCCGAAAAAGGAGCACTACGACTGAGAAAACAGCGAAACCATCTGGATGGGATGTACTGAACAATACGAGAAAACAGAAAGAATGTAAAGGTGTAGCATAACAGCAAAGAAATAACCCCTGCCACAGCAAACTATGACAGGGGTTTATTATACTTTAAGCGGAAGATTCTCAACGATTACTCTTCCAAAACATCAGCCAATAAGCCTATTCACTCTTGGTCTTCTTGACTGTTGTTTTTTTAGCTGCTGCAGTTTTCTTAGCGGCTGCATCCTTAGCCACCTTGGCTCTCAACTTAGCAACTTCCTTTTCCAGTTCGGTGATTTCATCTCCTTGATTCTTGATGGTAGTAAGCAGAGAGTTCAGTTCTTCACTATCCACATCCGACGGGAACAGACTATCCACACGTCTGATGAAGTCGCCCAAAATATTCATATAATTGGTAAAGGCATCGTAAGGAGAATCATAAATACCTCTGTTAAGCGAAATACCCGTGTTCTTGGTTGTCATAAAGCGGAAATTGTTGCTGGCTTGCAGATAATCCCAGTCCTGCTTGATACGGCGATCGTCACACATGTGTACACGCTCAGCAATGCTATACAACTTGTTGAAAGCCTCCCGCTGCATCACATTACCCAACCAACAGCTGCAATCTCTTTCTTCATCGACCCATGACATCGGATAAGGAACATCAAGCTGAGATACCGATTTCAGTTTCGTAACAATCTCTGTCGGAGTAGAGAAAGTGATACCCTTTGCTTTTGCGCACTCCGGCAAAGCCTTCAGGAACTCAAGGATATTGGAAGAAAGCGGTTGGAACATACCCAAAGCACTCAATTCCATAAAGATATTGATTACCTGTTCCTCTTGCGGCAAAGAGTCAATCCAGCTGATGTATTTATCGGCAAAGAGCGGATATTCCGACCAGTCAGGGTTAGAGAACCGCAAGCTGATGTCATCAGACAATTTAAAATCTCTCAGCAACAGCTTCAGGTCAGGAGCCTGGTTGCAGTGATATACATAGTGTGGGCTCTTCCATCCCAACACATGCTTAGCACCTTCCGTAAGCATACCTTTGAAGCCCATAGCAGCTACCATGGCACCGATTTCGTCAGAATAGATCAAGCTGGAATTACGGAACACTTTCGGTTCCTTGCCAAACATTTGCTTCATCTTATCACGCTGACGAAGCACGTCTTCGCGGAAACATTCCTCATTGGCAAGTGAAGACAATCCGTGAGAATAAGGTTCGCAGAGGAATTCGCAGCAACCTGTATCGTTCAACTGATGCAAGAGGTCGATCACAGCCGGAGCATGGATTTCGAGCTGTTCCAAAGCAACACCAGAGATAGACAAAGCCACCTTAAAGGCACCACCGGAATTCTTCACCATCTCAATCAGCGTATTGAGAGCCGGAATATAGGAACGTTCGGCCACCTCATTCATGCCAGTTTCATTGGCATAATCGTCATAATAATAGTGATCATTGCCAATATCAAAGAAACGATAACGTTTCAGATGTATAATTTGATGTATCTCAAAATAAAGACAGATAGTTCTCATTTTTAATGTTTTGTTTCGTTATTTACCATAGTTTCTTAACACATCCTCATAGAGGGCACGGATTCTCAAGCCAACCTTTTCCCATGTAATGCCATCCACTTCCTTCTTTCCTTCTTCCTGCAGATAATGGAACAGAGACGGATTCGTACACAAGGAATAAATGGCATCAGCCATCGCATGAATGTCCCAGTAATCGGTTTTAATGACCTTGTCCAAAATCTCACCGCAACCGGATTGTTTAGAAATAATGGAAGGAGTACCGCACTGCATTGCTTCCAGCGGAGCAATACCGAAAGGCTCAGACACAGAAGGCATCACAAACACATCACTGTTCTTATAGACTTCATACACCTGTCGGCCCTTCATGAAACCAGGGAAGTGGAAACGGTCGGCAATGCCACGTTCGGCTGCCAAATTAATCATCGCATTGAGCATATCGCCCGATCCGGCCATTACAAAGCGGATATTACGCGTACGCTTCAACACCAAGGCTGCCGCCTCTACGAAATACTCAGGACCTTTCTGCATCGTGATACGGCCCAGGAAAGTAACTACTTTTTCTTTGGAATGATCGGGGCGAGGGATATCCAGCAACTCCTGAGACAATGGATAAACAGCATTGTGCATGGCAAACACCTTTCTCGGATCCTGATGATATTCATTGATAACCGTGCGCCGTGTCAGTTCAGACACACACATGATGCAATCTGCATGGTCCATACCGTTCTTTTCAATAGAGTAAACAGTAGGATTCACCTTGCCGCGCGAACGGTCGAAATCGGTAGCATGCACATGGATGCAAAGCGGTTTGCCGCTCACCATCTTAGCATGAACACCTGCCGGATAAGTCAGCCAGTCGTGCGCATGAATAATATCAAACTGCTGCTGACGGGCAACGACACCTGCAATAATAGAAAAATTGTTGATTTCCTCGTGCAGATTACCCGGATAACCGCCGGCAAACTCCATGCAGCCCAAATCATTGACATGCATATAAGAAAAATCAGCATAGATATGGTCACGGTAAGAATAATACTCTTCGGGAGACATATCTGCCTGTAAGCGAGATTTCAAATAGTCGTAATCCACATCACGCCACACAATGGGCACCTGATTCATACCGACAATTTTCAAGAACTTCTCTTCCTCACCCGTAGGTTTAGGCATACAAAATACAGTCTCCACATCACCCTGCAAGCTCAGCCCTTTGGTTATTCCATAAGAAGCAACTGCAAGACCACCATATATTTTTGGGGGAAATTCCCATCCAAACATTAAAACTTTCATCTTCGTTCCTCCTTTATTTAATAATACTTAGACAGCAGCTTCAAAACACGCAAGATTTCGGCCACATTCATAGCAAATGAAACAGCTCCACGACCTCTGAACGGAGGGTTACCGTCAAACAGTTCAGGAATTGAGCCTACACAATGACTTGTCATTTCATCATCATAACCAATCAACTGACGTTCCACGAATGAAAGTCCACTCATTTTATAGATACGGAGGTAAGCTTCCAGATAGAATCCCATCAGCCAAGGCCAAGCCGTGCCTTGATGATAAGCATAATCACGCTGCACCTGAGGACCCACATAATTGGGGTTATAGCCACCGCTCTTCGGGCTCAAAGAACGGATGCCCTTCGGAGTAAGAAGCTCTTTAGTAACGATATCAAGCACTTGTTTTTTCTGTGCTTTATCCAAAGGAGAATAATCAAAAGCAACTGTGAACAACATATTAGGACGAACACTCCAGTCCATCATATTGCCGTCTACATAATCCAGCAAATATCCGAATTCGTTGCGGAACACATCCACGAAAGATTTGCCGGTTACTTCAGCCTGCGCATCCAGTTCATCAGCCAAATAGTTGTCACCGCCGTCGCGTAGCACATCGGCCACGAAGCGCAGTGCGTTATACCACAAAGCATTGAATTCGACGATATAACCGGTGCGAGGGATAACAGGACGGCCGTTGGCTGTAGAATTCATCCACGTAATAGCCTTTTCAGTACCGTTAGCGTAAAGCAGACCATTGTCGTGCAAGAACAAGTTCGCATGTCTGCCCTGACGGATGAACTCAATGATATCTTTCAAGAGATCGCCATATTTTAGACGGCATTGTTCACGCGAAGTCTCCTTGGCATACTGCTGCAAAGCCCATACAGCCCAAAGCAACACATCCGGATGCTCCATCTCATAGATTTTGTAACCCACAGGCTCGTCGTTGATAAATTGGCGGATTGCCTTTTCAGCAGTTTCCATGGTTTCTTCAAACTGCTCCTGCTCATCGATAGCCAGCGTAAGTCCCGGCAAAGCGATAAACATATCACGCGCACGGCATTTAAACCAAGGATAACCGGCAAGAATATAGTGTTCACCATCCTGTCTGTTATGGAACTGGTGAGCAGAGTTAACCAAACAATGGTAGAAACTGTCACGGGGAGTACGCTCTTCCACTTCCGATTCAAAAGTCTGTTTCAGCTGGCGAGTGGAAATTTCGGAAATACCGGCAGAGAATACAATACTTTCTCCTTTTTTGATATCCACCTCAAAATAACCGGGAACATATAAATCTTCGTTGAAATCATATCCGCGTTCCTGTTCTTTCGGATATTCAATGCCTCGGTACCAATCCGGCTGAAAATGGAATTCACATTTCTTGTTCAGCTGCATGTAGAGTTCGGGATACCCCGGATACATACAAGTCTTAATGCCATTTTCAACCAACTGATAGTCACGACTGGCTTGTGCATTTTCATGCGTATACTCACGTACGCTTCTAAAAGCAAGGAAAGGACGGAAACGCAATGTGGTAGCTGAATGAGCATCCAGCAAAGTGTAACGAATCAGGATTCTGTTTTCATGATGTACAAAGATTTTTTCTTTGCGTAAAATGACACCTCCAACACGATAAGTTGTAGCCGGGATATGCTCACAATCAAATTCGCGAATATACTTATGCCCGTTCGGACTGAAGTTATTGCCCTGATATTTATGCAATCCCAGGTTAAACTCTGCACCGTGTTGAATTACCGTTTCATCAAGAGAAGATAGCAGCACATGATTTTCATCATCTAAATTGGGAACCGGAATTACCAATAGACCGTGATATTTGCGTGTGTTACAATCAACAATCGTTGTACAATGATAAGCTCCTGCTTTGTTCGTCCGGAGAATTTCCCTTTGAAGAGACTCTTCCAGATTCGTCATGAGGGTCTTGTCAAAACGTAAATAACTCATAGTTGTGCATTATTTAAAGGTTAATTTTTTGGTCATAAATCACACCTACTTCCTCCGCCACAACCCCTAAAATCCGGCCATAGCGCCTTATTAAGTAGGTATAACGCCCAAATGTACGAATAATCAATAGAAACAAAAACAAAAACGCTTTTTATTTTCAGTTTTCACACAAATATTTACCAGAGAGACTTTTTTTTCAAAAAAACAGCACAACGAAAGTTTTTTTCACAAAAAAAGGAATAAGAAAAGATATGAGGGAAACCACAAAAAAAGGCTTGGGTAATATTTGTATATTTTTTCACACAAATAATACCCAAGTCAAACAAGAGCAGAGTCAGAATAAATAAAAAGAATCTCTTATCTAATGACGCTCATATTTTCTGCCATCAACACTCGTATTTTGAGTGTTAACACTACAAAATCAGGATTGTTGCAGTCCGCACAACAGCTGCGTAATGTTGGCTGTAAACAGACGTACAGAGATAGCCAGCAAAATAATTCCGAAGAATTTCCGGATGAGATAAATACCTCCCTTACCCAAAAAACGCTCCACACGGCTCGTATAGGTAACCACAAAATATACCCAAAACATATTCAAGACAAGAGCAATGAGAATATTAATACTTGCATATTCTGCACGCAGAGACAGCAAGGTAGTAAAAGAAGCAGCTCCGGCCAGCAGCGGGAAAACCAGCGGAACCAACGTAGCCTCCTTGATAGGCCCTTGATTCTTGAATATTTCAATATCCAGAATCATCTCGAGAGACAAAAGAAAAATAACAAATGAACCGGCTACAGCAAACGACTCTATATCAACATTAAAAAGTTTAAGAATCATATCCCCGGCATAAAAAAACGCCAGCATCAGTACAAAAGAAATGACAGTAGCCTGCAGCGCGTTGACTCCCTTTCCTTTTTCCTTCAAACTAATGATAATGGGTATTGCACCAATGATATCAATTACTGCAAAAAGCGCAATAAATGCACTCACCATCTGTTGCCAATCAAAACCTTGAAACATAATTCCTCCTTTTTTCTGCAAATATAATCTATTTTTATGCATTCAAACAATAAAAAAACAAAAAGAAACAGTCGGATAACGACCTCAATAGCGTATTATCCCTATTTTTGTACAATTAAGAAGAGATTACAACACATGGAAACGATGTTCGACACTTTACTCCAGCTGCCCTTATTTCAAGGTCTTTGCCATGAAGATTTCACCAACATATTGGATAAGGTAAAATTACATTTCGTCAAGCACAAACCAGGAGAAATGTTTATTGATAGCGGAGACTCCTGCAACCAGCTCTGTTTTCTGATCAAAGGGGAAATTTCTATTGTCACCAGATCCAGAGGAGACATCTTCACTGTCTTTGAACGGATAGAAGCTCCTTACGTCATTGAGCCTCAAGCATTGTTCGGCATGAAGACCCAATATGCTTCATCTTATATGGCACATACCGAAGCCCACACAGTAAACATCAGCAAAAATTTCATACTGAACGACTTGTTCAAATATGAAATATTCCGCCTCAACTATATGAACATCGTCAGCAACCGGTCGCAAAACCTATATGCACAATTATGGGAACATCCCACCGAGGACCTGAAAGAAAAAATCACCCGGTTTTTCGTGCAACACTGTGAAAAGCCGAAAGGAGAAAAGATTTTTAAAATCAAGATGGATGACTTGGCCCGCTATGTGGACAACACAAGACTGAACACATCGAGGAAACTGAATGAGATGCAAAATGAAGGATTGATTGAACTGCATCGCAAAGAAATTCTGATTCCCGATTTGCAAACGCTTATCGAAGAGTAAACAGCATGACAGACTGTAACTGTCTTATAAACAATCCGCCAGCTACGAAAAGTTCAGTTCACCAACTCATACTGAAATAAATGCATAAAAAAACTCAGCAAAATGCTGAGTTTTTTTATTAGTATCGTTCATTATTCCCACTCAATCGTTGCAGGCGGTTTGGAACTGATATCGTAGGTTACACGGTTAACCCCTTTCACCTTATTTATAATATCATTTGATATCTTCGCCATAAACTCATAAGGCAAGCGAGACCAGTCGGCCGTCATGCCATCGGTAGACGTTACGGAACGAAGAGCAACGGCACGCTCGTAGGTGCGCTCATCGCCCATGACACCCACCGACTGAACCGGCAACAGAATAACACCAGCCTGCCACACCTGATCATACAATCCCCACTCACGCAAGCCCTGGATAAACACATCATCTGCATCCTGCAAGATACGAACTTTCTCCGGAGTCACATCCCCCAAGATACGCACAGCCAGTCCCGGTCCGGGGAAAGGATGACGGGAAATCAAATGCTCGGGCATACCCAGCTCACGGCCCACCTTGCGCACCTCGTCTTTAAACAACAGACGCAACGGCTCGCACAATTTAAGATTCATCTTTTCAGGAAGACCACCCACGTTGTGATGGCTCTTGATAACCGTACCCGTGATAGACAACGACTCGATGCAGTCGGGGTAAATAGTCCCCTGAGCCAGCCACTTCACATCTTTTATCTTATGTGCTTCCACATCAAACACATCGATAAAGCCCTTACCGATGATTTTGCGCTTCTTTTCGGGTTCAGACACCCCGGCCAGTTCGGCAAAGAACTTTTCGCTCGCATCCACACCAACCACATTCAAGCCCAAGCCTTCATAATCGGCCAGCACATTTTTGAATTCGTTCTTGCGGAGCAGACCATGATCCACGAAAATACATGTCAGATTCTTTCCGATAGCCTTATTCAGCAACACGGCAGCCACAGAAGAGTCCACACCGCCGCTCAGACCGAGCACCACCTTGTCATCACCCAGTTGTTCCTTCAGGCTTGAAATCGTGCTCTCGATGAACGATGCCGGAGACCAGTCCTGCTTGCAGCCGCAGACATCCACCACAAAGTTCTTCAGCAGCTGCGTGCCGTCTTCACTGTGATACACTTCCGGATGAAACTGCACCCCCCAGATAGGTTCACCTTTCACCTGATAAGCAGCAATGGCCACCTTATCGGTAGAAGCAATTTTCTCGAAGTTGTCCGGAATAGCCGTAATGGTATCACCGTGACTCATCCACACCTGCGAATGTTCACGAACGCCTTTGAACAATACGTTGTCCTTGCAGAAAGAAGCCAGATGAGCACGGCCATATTCACGGGTAGCCGCCGGCTCCACTTTACCGCCGTTGGTGTACGACAAGAACTGGGCACCATAGCAGATTCCCAAAATGGGATATTTTCCCCGAATCTCACTCAAGTCAATTTTAAAAGCTTTGCTGTCATAAACTGAGAAAGGACTTCCAGACAAGATTACACCCTTGACAGCCTCGTCATCTTTCGGAAATTTGTTGTAAGGAACAATTTCACAATAAGTATTCAATTCACGGATACGACGTCCGATAAGTTGCGTCGTCTGCGAACCGAAATCAAGAATTATTATTTTTTCCTGCATAGCAACGTATGGGTTTTTAAATAAATGGTTTGCAAATGTAGAAAAAAGTATGAAACCTATATAATAATGAAGAAAAAAATAAGGGGGACGCACTAAAAAAAAAGCAGCAGCGTCTCCCCTGTCTATCAAACCTGTTTTTTCTGTTCTTTCAACAAATCACGGATTTCAGTCAGCAGCAGTTCCTCTTTAGTAGGAGCAGGAGGTGCCGGAGGAGCTGCTGGAGTTTCTTTCTTCTTGGCCGTCAACCGGGTAATCAGCCGGACGAACAAAAAAATGGAAAACGCGATAATCAGGAAATCAAAAGTGGCCTGTAGAAACTGCCCGTAGCCCAACGTAACCGCCGGAGTAATCTCCTTGCCGTCGGCACCCACTTCGGCCGCTTTCAACACCCATTTCAGATCCGTGAAATTCACGCCGCCCACCAGCAGACCGATAGGAGGCATAATCACATTGGCCACCAATGAAGATACAATTTTACCAAACGCACCGCCGATTACCACACCGACAGCCATGTCTATGACATTACCTTTCATGGCAAATGCCTTAAAATCCTGCAAAAAAGTACTCTTTCCCATATTTTTAATATTTAACGTGAATTTAATATGCGAATATAAAAACATTTTTGTAATTTTGCAGCGCATTCGGAAAGAAACATACGGATGCATAAAAAAGAGATATTCGAACAAATATTATAAAACCCTTAAAAGTTTAAACAAAATGATTAAAGTAGGTATTAATGGATTCGGACGTATCGGACGTTTCGTTTTCCGCGCAGCTCAAAAAAGAAACGATATTCAAATCGTAGGTATCAACGACCTTTGCCCGGTAGATTACTTGGCTTACATGCTGAAGTATGACACTATGCACGGACAGTTTGACGGTACAATTGAAGCTGACGTAGAAAACAGCAAATTGATCGTTAACGGTAATGCTATCCGCGTAACAGCTGAAAGAAACCCGGCTGACTTGAAATGGAACGAAATCGGCGCTGAATACGTAGTTGAATCTACAGGTTTGTTCTTGACTAAAGAAAAAGCTCAAGCTCACTTGGAAGCTGGTGCTAAATATGTAGTTATGTCAGCTCCTTCTAAAGATGACACTCCGATGTTCGTTTGCGGTGTAAACGAAAAAACATACGTGAAAGGTACTCAATTCGTATCTAACGCTTCTTGTACAACTAACTGTTTGGCTCCTATCGCTAAGGTTTTGAACGACAAATGGGGTATCACAGACGGTTTGATGACTACAGTTCACTCTACAACTGCTACTCAGAAGACAGTTGACGGTCCTTCTATGAAAGACTGGAGAGGTGGTCGTGCTGCTTCTGGCAACATCATCCCTTCTTCTACTGGTGCTGCTAAGGCTGTAGGTAAAGTAATTCCTGAATTGAACGGCAAATTGACAGGTATGTCAATGCGTGTTCCGACTTTGGACGTTTCTGTAGTTGACTTGACAGTTAACTTGGCTAAGCCGGCTACTTACGCTGAAATCTGCGCTGCTATGAAGGAAGCTGCAGAAGGCGAATTGGCAGGTGTTCTGGGTTACACTGAAGATGCAGTTGTTTCTTCTGACTTCTTGGGTGACACTCGTACTTCTATCTTCGATGCTAAGGCTGGTATCGCTTTGACTGATACTTTCGTTAAGGTTGTATCTTGGTATGACAACGAAATCGGTTACTCTAACAAAGTTCTTGACTTGATCGCTCACATGGCATCAGTTAACGCTTAATTAGAAGATTAACAATATAAAAAACCGCTGTGGGAAACCGCAGCGGTTTTTTTGTTTACATTTTATTATTGTTAAAAAGCCCGCACGTAGCTACTATATACGACACAAATTTAGTAGTTTTGCGATAATATGAAAAAATTACTAATTCTATTGATAATTGTGTGCACTATGAACAGTATGGTGAATGCCCAGAATCCGCTTTTAAGTCCGTATACCACGTTACATGGTACGGTTCCTTTTGACAAAATTAAAATCGAACATTACGAACCGGCTATTCTGGAAGGCATCAAACAGCAGAATGAAGAAATTGAAGCGATTATCCAAAATCCCGAAAAAGCTACTTTCAGCAATACCATAGAAGCTTACGAGGCATCGGGCGAGCTGCTGGACAAAGCCACTACTGTGTTCGGCAACATGCTAAGCGCGGAAACCTGCGACGAGCTGCAGGCTCTGGCACAGAAACTGATGCCGATGCTGAGTGAACACAGCAACAACATCACGCTCAACGAACGTTTGTTTGCACGCGTAAAAGAGGTATACGACCAAAAAGAAAAACTGGAACTCAACCCGGAACAAAGCAAACTGCTGGACAATGCATACAATAGCTTTGTGCGCCACGGAGCTAACCTTTCGGGCGAGGCGAAAGAGGAATACCGGAAACTCACCACTGAACTGAGCCGGCTGACACTGACTTTCAGCGAAAACAACCTGAAGGAAACCAATCAGTACCAGCTGCATCTGACAAGTGAAGCAGACGTTGCCGGGCTGCCGGAAATTGCACTGGAATCGGCTGCAGAAACCGCCAAAAGCGAAAATAAGGAAGGATGGATTTTCACCCTGCAGGCACCCAGCTATATTCCGTTCATGACGTATGCGCAAAACAGAGGCTTGCGCAAAGAATTGTATATGGCCTACAACACCAAGTGTACGCATGCCAATGAATACAACAACCTGGATATTGTTAAAGAGATAGTCAACACCCGGATGAGAATCGCCCAGCTGCTGGGCTACAAGGATTATGCATCCTATACGCTGGTCAACCGCATGGCAGAAAACAGCGAGTCGGTGTACAAACTGCTCAACGAACTGCTGCAGGCGTACACTCCTGCTGCCCGTAGCGAATATGAGGAAGTGCAGCAGCTTGCCCGCGAAGAGGAAGGAGCCGATTTCGTGGTAATGCCCTGGGACTGGAGCTATTATTCCAACAAGCTGAAGAATAAAAAATTCAGCATTAATGAAGAGATGCTGCGCCCCTATTTCGAACTGGAGCAGGTCAAAAAAGGTGTATTCGGACTGGCCGAAAAATTGTATGGCATCACATTCCGGAAAAATACGGAAATCCCGGTGTATCATAAAGATGTAGAGGCCTTCGAAGTGTTCGACAAAGACCAGCAGTTTCTGGCTGTGCTCTACACCGACTTCCATCCCCGCGCGGGAAAACGGGCAGGGGCCTGGATGACCAGCTACAAAGAACAATGGATAGACAGAAAGACGGGGGAAAACAGCCGGCCGCACGTATCGGTGGTCATGAACTTCACCAAGCCTACCGAAAACAAGCCGGCACTGCTCACCTTCAGCGAAGTGGAAACTTTTCTCCATGAGTTTGGTCACAGCCTGCACGGCATGTTTGCCAACTCCACCTACCAGAGTCTGAGCGGCACCAATGTATACTGGGACTTTGTGGAACTCCCCTCCCAGATTATGGAGAATTTTGCCATTGAAAAAGATTTCCTGAACACATTTGCCCGCCACTATCAGACGGGAGAACTCATTCCGGACACCCTGGTTCAGCGACTGGTAGATGCTTCCAACTTCAATGTGGCATACGCCTGCCTCCGCCAGTTGAGCTTCGGACTGCTGGACATGGCCTGGTACACACGCACGGCCCCCTTTGACGGAGACGTGAAAGCATATGAAAAGGAAGCATGGCAACAAGCTCAAATCTTGCCGAGCGTTCCGGAAGCATGCATGAGTACGCAGTTCTCACACATCTTTGCCGGCGGCTATGCAGCCGGATACTACAGCTACAAATGGGCCGAAGTGCTGGATGCCGATGCCTTTTCCCTGTTCAAAGAGAAAGGTATCTTCAATCAGGAAGTGGCCCGCGCTTTCCGCCAGGAAATATTGTCGAAAGGAAGCACTGAGCATCCGATGGTGCTCTACAAACGCTTCCGCGGACAAGAGCCTACTATCGAGGCACTGCTAAAAAGAAACGGTATCAAATAATATAAAAGAGACATGAAAAAGAATCTATTTCTACTGATAAGCTGGCTGATGCTGATACCCGTACTGAGCGGGTGTAATGATTCGGACGATGTGGCAGTGATCTTCACGGGAAAAACCTGGAAGCTGAACTACATCACCGTGGACGGCGGGCATGAGATGTTCGACTTTTGGGGAACCGACCAGACGGGAAGAACCAAGAGTTATCAGGAACTGGAGAAAAAAGGCAGCTACAACCTCGTGTTTGAAGGAGTGGAAGAAGGAGACAAGATACAAGGCAATATCAACGGAACGGTGGTGGCCAATTTTGCGCTGACGGGCAAATGGAGTGCCAACGGCAAGAATAACCAGTTCAAGGCCACGGTGCAGGGAAACGATGGCGGGGATAAACTTGCCAAAAATTTTCTGGAAGGCATCAACAATGCCACTTCATACGAAGGAGACGACAAAAATCTGTATCTGCTCTACAAGCCCAAAAGCAGCAAACAGACTTTTCGCATGGTTTTCTATCCCATAATCAACAATAAATAAAAACGGAGGGAATATGGACGCTGAAAAAAAACAGTCGGAATTAGACAAACGCTACATACGAATGGCCAATATCTGGGCTGAAAATTCTTACTGCGAGCGCCGGAAGGTGGGCGCACTGATTGTCAAGGACAAGATGATTATTTCCGACGGATACAACGGAACGCCGTCGGGCTTTGAGAATGTATGCGAAGATGAAAACAACGTGACGAAGCCCTACGTGCTGCATGCCGAGGCCAACGCCATCACCAAAATAGCACGCTCAAACAACAGCAGCAACGGGGCTACCATGTATGTGACCGCTTCTCCCTGCATCGAATGTGCCAAACTGATTATTCAGGCAGGCATCAAGCGGGTGGTTTACTCCGAACATTACCGCCTGGAAGATGGTATTGAGTTATTAAAACGAGCCGGAATTGAAGTCATCTTCACCGAACTGGACGACCATTCCATGAATAAACAAACAACAAGATAAACATTCTTAAAAAGCAGAATCACCATGAGTACTAAGAACTCCAACCGATTTACTCCCGTTGTCATAGCAGTGAGCATTGTTCTCGGCATTCTGATTGGCACATTTTATGCCAAACACTTTGCAGGCAACCGCCTGGGAATCATCAACGGTTCGTCCAACAAACTGAACGCACTCCTGCGCATTGTAAGCGACCAGTATGTAGACACGGTCAATATGGCCGACCTGGTGGAGGAAGCCATGCCGCAAATCCTTGCCGAACTGGACCCTCACTCCACTTACATTCCTGCCCAGAAACTGGAGGAAGTGAATGCCGAGCTGGAAGGCAGCTTTAGCGGAATCGGTATTCAGTTTACCATCCAGAACGATACCATCCACGTGAATGCCGTCATCCAAGGCGGCCCCTCCGAAAAAGTGGGGCTGATGGCAGGCGACCGCATTGTCACGGTGGACGACAGCCTGTTTGTAGGCAAGAAGCTGACCAACGAACGGGCTATGCGCTCACTGAAAGGGCCCAAAGGTTCGATGGTGAAGCTGGGAGTGAAACGTACAGGAGAAAAAGACCTGCTCTCTTTCAACATTACCCGGGGCGATATTCCTCAAAACACAGTCGATGCAGCCTATATGCTGAACGACCGGATTGGCTATATCAAAGTGAGCAAATTCGGACGCACCAGCCACGTGGAGCTGCTCAACGCTCTGGCACAGCTCAACCACAAGCAGTGTAAAGGACTGATTGTCGACCTGCGAGGCAATACCGGCGGATACATGGAGGCAGCCATCCGCATGGTCAATGAATTCTTGCCCGAAGGCAAACTGATTGTCTATACGCAGGGACGCAAATATCCGCGTGCTGAAGAATTTGCCAACGGCACCGGCAGCTGCCAGCAAATGCCGCTGGTGGTACTTATCGACGAAGGATCGGCTTCTGCCAGTGAAATCTTCACCGGAGCCATCCAAGACAACGACCGCGGTACCATCATCGGTCGCCGCTCCTTTGGAAAGGGACTGGTGCAGCAGCCTATTGACTTCAGCGACGGATCGGCCATCCGGCTCACCATTGCACGCTACTACACGCCGTCGGGACGCTGCATACAGCGCCCCTATGAAAACGGGAAAGACCGCAACTACGAGCTGGATCTCTACAACCGCTACGAGCACGGTGAGTTCTTCTCGCGCGACAGTATCAAGCAGAATGAAAAAGAACGCTTCAGCACCAGCCTGGGACGTACCGTCTATGGCGGCGGTGGAATCATGCCCGACATCTTTGTGCCTCAAGATACCATTGGCGTAACGTCTTATCTCACCACGGTACTGGCACGGGGACTGACGATTCAATATACCTTTGAGTATACCGACAAAAACAGACAGAAGCTCAACGAATTTGAAACAGAAGAAAAGCTGCTCGGTTATCTCAAGCGGCAGGGCTTGGTGGATCAGTTCGTACGTTTTGCCGAAAAGAAAGGAGTGAAAAGAAGAAACATCTTGATCCAGAAATCACACAAGCTGTTGGAAAAGAACATCTACGGCAACATCATCTACAACATGCTGGGATTAGAGGCCTTCCTCAAATATTTCAACCAGTCGGATGAAACGGTGAAAAAAGGTATTGAGATTCTGGAGAAAGGGGAAGCGTTTCCCCAAGCTCCTCAGGTACAGACAGAACCGGCAGCAGCAAAAGCAGACCATGAAAACAAAAAATGAATTGCGAAAGCAGATCAGGTTGCTGAAGCAGCAATATAAAGACGACTTGCAACCGATGTCGATCCCTGTATTAACGGCTCTTGAAGGTCATCCGGCCTTCAAGGAAGCCCATACAGTGCTGTTGTATTACTCTCTGCCGGATGAAGTGCATACCCATGCATTTGTGGAGAAATGGAAAAGTGCCAAGCGGATTCTGCTTCCGGTAGTGGTAGGCAACGAACTGGAACTGCGTATCTACACCGGTAAAGACAGCCTGCAGACGGGAGCCTACGGCATAGAAGAGCCCACAGGCACACGGTATACCGACTATGCCCACATCGATTTTGTCGCCGTGCCCGGTGTGGCATTCGACCGCGAGGGCAACCGGCTCGGCAGAGGAAAAGGGTATTACGACCGCCTGCTTCCCCAGCTGACACAGGCCTACAAAGCAGGTATCTGCTTCCCTTTCCAACTCACGGAAGAAATACCTACCGACTTTTACGATATTCGTATGGATACAATAATAACATCAGATGAAAACAAATTATCACACCCACACCACCCGCTGCCAGCATGCGACAGGGAGTGACGAAGATTATGTTGTAAGTGCCATCAAAGGTGGCTATCAGGAACTCGGTTTTTCCGACCACACCCCGTGGAAATACCACACCGATTATCAATCGGACATCCGGATGCGATTGGAGGAATTGCCGGAATATGTAGCAAACATCCGAAAACTGAAAGAGAAATACCGCAACCAGATCAGCATCAAAATAGGATTGGAATGTGAATACTTTCCCGACTACATGCACTGGCTGAAAGGAATCATCCAGGAATACGAGTTGGACTATGTTATCTTCGGTAATCATTTCTTCCACACCGACGAGAAATTTCCGCCTTTCACTCACTTAAGTCCCACCACCGACATGCTTGAACTGTATGAAGAGAGTGCCATCGAGGGAATGGAGAGCGGACTCTTTTCCTACTTGGCCCACCCGGACCTGTTCATGCGCTCCTACCCCACGTTCGACCGCCACTGCAAACTCATCAGCAGACACATCTGCCGCACAGCCAAACGGTTGAACGTGCCTTTGGAATACAACATCAGATACGAAGAGGGAGCGAAACCAAATCAAATAAGTCCCATTCCCCATCCGGAATTCTGGAAAATAGCGGCCAACGAAGAATGTACTGCCATTATCGGTGTAGACGCACACGACAACCGGCGGTTGGAAAATCCGCTCTATTATGACCAGGCACTGGAAAAACTGCAAGAACTGGGCATCAAGGTGACAGACACCATTCGTTTTCTCCGGTAAGAAGATACAGGAACAGGCGGCTACTGGAAGATAATGTTGGTTATCACCGTAGCCCCTACCTTCTCATTGAGTGCACGGACCAGCTTCTCCCGTCCCATCAGCAATTCCTGCCGCAGGGCAGCCGACGTGAGATGCACATACAGGGTCTGATTACGGATATAAAGATTATTTGTATAGACAGCAGCCGGTCCCAACAGCACGGGCCAGGCAGCCAACAGCCGTTGCTCGTTGAGCGGAGACTCCAGACTCTCCCGCCGCAGAAACTGCTGAATCAGTTTGCCAATCAGCTCCGCCTCGTTACGCTTCATCCTCCACCTCCATTTCCTTCACTTCACCGCGCTCTACGTTGAAAATCTTATAATCACTGCCCACCTTGTGCAGGATACGGTCCAAGTGTTCGCGGTTGGTATCAGTCATAAAAATCTGTCCGAAGCTATCGCCTGCCACCAACTTCACAATCTGTTCCACCCGGGAAGCATCGAGCTTATCAAACACATCATCGAGCAGCAGAACAGGCACCGTGCGACCGGTGCGTTTCAGAAAATCAAACTGCGCCAGCTTCAATGCCACCAGATAGGTCTTGTTCTGCCCCTGCGACCCCTCCTTTTTTATCGGGAAATCTCCCAGCAGCATATTCAAATCATCCTTATGAATTCCCCGCAAGGAATATCCCATAATCTTGTCACGCTCACGGCTCTGCTTCAACACCTCCAGCAGCGAAGCGTGGCGCGCATGCGACTCATACGTGAGGCTGACCTCCTCCTTATCCTGCGATATATACGAATAGAAGGATTGAAAAATAGGAATAAACTCACTGACAAACGCTTCCCGCTTTTGGAAAACAATCTCGCCCGTCTGCGCCATCATCTCCTCCCACACCAGGAAAAGTTCCTCGTCCACAGGCAGTTCGCTCTTCAGCAACGTGTTGCGCTGCACCAGCGCCTTGTTATACCGGATCAGCGCATCCAGATACTCCTTGTCGAACTGCGAAATCACCACATCGAGAAAACGCCTCCGCTCTTCACTACCCCCGGCAATGAGTTCCGAATCAGCGGGCGACACCATCACCAGAGGCAAGAACCCGATATGATCGGAAAAACGTCCGTACTCCTTCTTGTTGCGCTTGAAATGCTTCTTCGAACGGCGCTTCATCCCACAGTAAATTTCCTCCGGCGTACCATCTTCTGCCTCATAGAAACCCTGAATGACAAAGAAATCCTGATCATGACGAATATTCTGAGAATCAATAGGATTGCCCGAACTTTTACAAAAAGACAAGTAATACACCGCATCCAGCAGGTTCGTCTTACCCATCCCGTTCTGTCCCACAAAACAGTTCAGCTTGGAAGAAAAGCCGAGTTCCACTTCCTCCAAATTCTTATAATTCAATATCGATATTCGTTTCAGTATCATGTTGCACACCTAATTTTGAATACAAAAGTAAGAAGAAATTCGTGTTTTTGAGGTGCAAAGCAAAAAAAAGATGCTGCTAAATTTCGTTTGTAGATATAAAACAACTACTTTTGCGAGTCGAAATATCAAACAATGAATAATAACAAAAAGAATCATACAAAAATGGCAGAACAAAAAAATCAGAACGAACATCTGAATGTAGAAGATGCTCTGACTCAATCAGAAGCATTTCTTATCAAGTACAAAAACGCAATTATTGGCGGAGTAGTAGCTTTGATTGTAATCATCACGGGCGTTGTGATGTACAACAACCTGTATGCTGAACCACGGGAAGAAAAGGCACAGGCTGCTCTGTTCAAAGGACAGGAATACTTCGAACAGGATGCTTTTGAACAGGCATTGAACGGTGACAGCATTGCATACACAGGATTCTTGAAAGTAGCTGATGAATACAGCGGCACCAAGGCAGCCAACCTGGCAAAGGCTTATGCCGGCATCTGCTATGCCAAATTAGGAAAATATGAAGAAGCTGTGAAAATGCTGAATGATTTCGACGGTGACGACCAGATGGTGAGCCCCGCTATGCTGGGTGCTGCCGGCAACTGCTACGCACAGTTGAACCAGCTGGACAAAGCTGCGGCCACTTTGCTGGATGCTGCTAAAAAAGCAGACAACAACACACTGAGCCCCATCTTCCTGATGCAGGCTGGTGAAATTCTGGTGAAACAAGGCAAACTCGATGACGCAATCCAGGCTTACACACAGATTAAGGAAAAATACTTCCAATCTTACCAAGCAATGAATGTGGATAAATACATCGAACAAGCTAAGTTAATGAAGAAATAAGATACCTTATTATATATAAGGCATCACAACACGACGGATTACACAGATTCGCACGGAACAGAGAAAGTTGACAGCCGTGAAATCCGTGTAATCCGTTTTTCTTTTCCCAACCTTTATATAAATATAAACCATTAGTATATCATAAAAACTATCTTAACCATGGCAACAGCTTATCACAACTTGTCGGAATACGATTTCGACTCTGTACCCAATGCAGAAAACATGAAATTCGGTATCGTCGTATCCGAATGGAACTTCAATATCACTGGTGCTTTATTGAACGGTGCGCTCAACACACTGAAAAGACACGGTGCAAAAGAAGAAAACATCCTCGTAAAAACTGTTCCGGGAAGTTTTGAACTTACTTTCGGCGCCAACCAGATGATGGAAAATTGCGATGTGGATGCCATTATTGCTATCGGATGCGTCATCAAAGGAGATACACCTCATTTTGACTATGTATGCATGGGAGCTACCCAAGGAATCACTCATCTGAACGCAACTGGCGATATTCCAGTGATTTACGGACTGATCACAACCAACAACATGGAGCAGGCAGAAGACCGTGCAGGAGGCAAATTGGGCAACAAAGGAGACGAATGTGCAATTTCTGCAATAAAAATGATCGATTTTGTTTGGAGTTTAAATAAATAGTTGTATCTTTGCATCGCAATTGAGAAACAAACCAACTCAAAAGCGAAAGGGCAAATACCAGAGTGGCCAAATGGGGCAGACTGTAAATCTGCTGGCTTACGCCTTCGGTGGTTCGAATCCATCTTTGCCCACTAAAATTGCGGAAGTAGCTCAGTTGATAGAGCATTAGCCTTCCAAGCTGAGGGTCGCGGGTTTGAGCCCCGTCTTCCGCTCTAGAAAGAGAATCTGAGTAATTAGATTCTCTTTTTTTTGTTTCATTTTATCTGTACTCCCATGAAAAATACTTCCCTACCTCACCACGTACTCAACTTGGCCCATCCCCCTATACCCGTTGTTCGCATAGGCATCATCGGACTGGGAAACCGCGGGCTGCTGACACTGCAACGCTACCTGCAAATAGACGGAGTGGAAATCAAAGCGCTTTGCGAGATACGTGAAGGCAACTTATGCAAGGGGCAAGAAATACTGAAAAAAGCGCACCGACCGGAAGCCACGGGATACAAGGGAAGAGACGGATGGAAAGAATTATGTGAATCGGAACTCGACATGGTATTTATCTGTACCGACTGGCTGATGCACACCCCCATGGCTGTTTATGCCATGGAATGCAACAAGCACGTAGCGCTGGAAGTTCCGGCTGCCATGAGCGTGGACGAGTGCTGGCAATTGGTGGAAACGGCCGAAAAGACCCGGCGTCATTGCGTGATGCTCGAAAACTGCTGCTACGACCCGTTTGCCCTGACCACCCTTCACATGGCCCGGCAAGGATTGCTGGGAGAAATCATGCATGTAGAGGGAGCTTACATTCACGACCTGCGTGCCATGTATTTTGCAGAAGAAAATGAAGGCGGATACCATAACCACTGGGGCAAGCAATACAGCATTGCCCATACCGGCAATCCCTACCCCACTCATGGGCTCGGACCAGCCTGCCAACTGCTGGACATCCACCGGAAAGACAGGATGAACTACCTGGTATCCATGTCGAGCCAGCAGGCCGGTATGACGGAATTTGCCCGACGCAAATACGGCGTGAATTCGCCGGAAGCCCTACAGCCGTACCGATTGGGCGACATGAACACCACCCTTATCCATACATTGAAAGGGAAAACCATCCTGTTGCAATACAATGTGGCTACCCCGCGTCCTTACAGCCGACTGCAAACAGCATGCGGCACCCGAGGTTTTGCACAAAAATACCCGGTGCCCTGCATTACGCTGGATACTGAAGAAAGCAAAACATACACAGGAGAAGAGCTGGAACAGCTGATGGAGCAATACAAACATCCTTTCACAGCCACCTTCGGAATGGCAGCCCGTCAGCTACAGGTTCCCAATGAAATGAACTATGTAATGGACTGCCGCCTCATCTACTGCCTGCGCAACGGACTCCCCTTGGATATGGATGTATATGATGCTGCCGAATGGTCGTGCATCACTGAACTAAGTGAAAAATCTGTATTATCGGGCAGTCAGCCGATGGAAATACCCGACTTCACCCGGGGAGCATGGACAGCAGAGGATCCTCAATAGATAAAATCTGTTAAATACACAGATAATTTTCAATAATATTCCCGACAATCCTCGCTTATTAACAAAATTATTATACCTTTGCGCC
>Kenny_p2__coassemble_1426_pt1 | contig 15444 bp, 9 predicted proteins | sample Kenny_p2__metabat2_high_PE_004 | metagenome-assembled genome bin Kenny_p2
TTTTAGCCTTTGAATTATTCGCCTTCTAAGATGCAGCCAGGCTGATGAAATAAAAATCAAACAGCCTGGCAGATTTTCTATTATCGGGGATGGTTTTCAGCAAAAAGCCTCATCCGCTCGTCGAGCAGTGCATACTGATGGTCTTTGATGAACGAGGTACAGGCTCTCAGTCCTTCCTGATGACTGCCGGTTGTAACCAGTGAGATTGCGCTTACACCATAATACATCAGTTCTCTGGCCAATTCCCCGCTGGTCATTCCCGGATAGCCGATAGTAAAATAAAAGCCGTCGGCCACTGGATCGCCCAAGTCATTGTCGTATACCAGATGGAATCCGTGGCTCAGGAATATCTCTTTCAGTTTTCGGGCTCTTTCTCCATATACCTTTACTTCATCGAGGAAATGATACTGACCATCACTGGCCGCTTTCAGCATGGCTGCCAGGGCATACTGAGCCGAATGGCTGGTGCCCGAAGACAGGGCATATAGCACCCGGTGGATAAACACTGAGCCGAACGTGCCGCCTCCATATCGTTGGGTGAGTCCGGGATACTTCCGGTGGTAGAGTTTGTCCGAGATGCAGCTCACACCGATACGCTGCCCGGCATAGCTGAATGCCTTCGAGCCGGATATGAGCAGAATATAGTGGTCGGTGTAGCGGGCCACGGTGGGTTGGAAAGGCGGTTGGAAAGGCTCACCCAAATGCTGGCGGAAGTCCATGGCAAAGTAAGCCAGATCTTCCAGCACAATCACGTCATACCGGGTAGCCAGTTCGCCGATGATTCTCAGTTCTTCGTCTTTCAGGCAAATCCAGCTGGGGTTGTTGGGGTTCGAATAGATAATGGCTGAGATGTTTCCTTTCTTCAGATAACTCTCCAGCTTGTCTTTCAGTTTATCTCCCCGATAGTCGTACACGTCGAATGTCTCAAATTTCTGACCCATGACCACCAGCTGCTGTTTCTGCACCGGAAATCCGGGGTCGATAAACAGAATGGTATCTTTTTTCTCATCGCATTGGCTGCAAGTGAGGAAGGAAGCAAACGTGCCCTGCATGGAGCCGGTCACTGGCACACATCCTTCCGGACTCACATCGATGTCAATAAAAGCTTTTATGAAACGGGAGGCTTCTTTCTTCAGCTCGGGCATGCCGTTGATGTCGGGATACAGACTGGCAATCCCTTTTTGCAGGGCCTCTATTTCGGCTTTTACTCCAATGGCGGAAGGAGGGAGGCCCGGTACGCCCATTTCCATTTTAATGAATTCTACTCCCGATTCAGCTTCCGCCTTAGAAGCAATCGCTTTCACTTCACGGATTGTGGCTCTTGAAAAATCGACAATTTGAAACTCTTGGATGGTTTCATCGATGAGATGTCGTTCAATAGGTGTATTTTTCATGTTATTAAAGTTTTAGTAACTCCTACAAATTTACACGATTATTCGACATAGCAGTGGAATTTTGAAATAAATCCACTTTTTTTGAAAAAAAACTAGTAAAGCTATTGCAAGTTTGGGAAAAAGCATTACCTTTGCATCGCAATCCGAGAGAGGAATATGACAAATGACATTTTGGTGCGTTAGTTCAGTTGGTTAGAATACATGCCTGTCACGCATGGGGTCACGGGTTCGAGTCCCGTACGCACCGCTTCTCAAAAGAAGCAACTAAAAAAGCCTTGATTCATAACAGAATCGAGGCTTTTTCTTTGGTACGCTTGACATGAATTGTCCAAAGGATGAAAGTCCCGAGTAAGTCCTAATAGCGGGAATTACATAGTCAAAGACAAGGATGTCCATCGCGAGGTGGTATCTCAAGGAAGCTGGCGACAAACATCTGATCTGACGAACAGAAATTTCATATAAGGCATATGAACTTGGATTAGATTGCCAGTCAAGTCAAAGCCCTATAGCTATTCGGAACGGTTGATGTAAATGAAGCCGGTACCCAGCAAAAACAAGTTAGGTTTCATGTCTATTGTATTTTAAGATTCCTATTCTATCGGATTATGAATGATAAACGAAGTATCTGTAGTAATTATCTAATGGTGAAACCAACTTTGTCTTTTTCCGTAATCTTTCTCAATACACGACAAGGATTTCCAGCTGCCAGGACACCTGAAGGGATGTCATTATTTCCTGCTACAAAGATAATGAATCTTGTTTCATAAACAAGAGGTCTGATGTCTTGCCGTCAAATCTTCAGAAAAATTTGCCGGCGGTACATCCAACGTAGGATGAAGAAGAGAATCAGAAAATTGCCGAAGGTAAGCCAAACAGAATAGTATTCTCCCAGATAGCGTTCGAGTCCGTAGCTCACGGAGTGGACAATGCAACGGAAGTTTACAGTTTCTCCCAACATATAGGCAGTAATGGAGTTCATTCCGTAAAATTTCAGCCATTCCATGCCACGGACATGTCCCTTGCAATCTATCCAATAATAGAACAAACCCATTAGCAGGAAACAGTAGCCGCCGGAGAGTAAGGTCATGCTGCTTGACCATACACGTTTCATCACAGGCATCTGGAAACTCCACATCCAGCCGCCCAACATCAGGGCTACACCGATAAGCCACAGTTGCCTGCATACCTTCAAGCGGTTGTCTTCGCCGTTTTTCATCAGTCGTCCGGCAAAGGTACCCAACATCACCGTCACGCCAAAAGTCAGGCTGCTCCAGATCCAGGTGTAAGTAGGGTCTCCGCAGAAACGTCCCATGATTAGCTGATCGACTTTATAGGCAAAATTTCCTTCGGGTGTAAAATCCCCGGCAAATGTCATCGGAATCCAATAGATGACCAGCAGGGCTGCCGTGGCACAAAGCTGCATCTTTAGTTGAGTATGCAGCAACAGAAGTGCAGCTATCAGATAACCAGTGGCAATGGCTTGAAGTGTATTTACATAAAAATAAATTCGGTTCGGATCCAGTCCCAAAAGGTTACCCTGCACCACCATACCGAGCAGGAACAGGATAAAGAAACGACGGAAGATTTTTTTGTGAACGGACCGCTTGTCGGATTGTTCACAGTATCTGGCCAGTGAAAAGGGCATAGATGCACCAGTCATGAAGAGAAAGAGAGGCATCACCAGATCCCAAAAACGGAAACCGAACCATTCGGCATGGTCAAACTGATACAGAATCGGGACCATCCAGGATAGGTTCAGATGCCGTCCCAAATCCACAAAGACCGGTTGAAAAAAGACCAGTAGAAACAGGTCGAAGCCACGCAGGATATCCAATGAGGCCAAACGGGAGTTCGGTTTTGACTGAAGCGATGACACTGAGGTGTTGTTCATGATAAGAATTTGTTTTAGATAGGCAACGGAGACACAGCCAAAATATCGGATTTAGCAAGCATCAAACAAATTATTTGGATCGCTCCATCGTTTCGTTTTTATATGTATTTGATTTCTGTTGCAAAGAAAACAAAAAGTTTGGTTTGACAGAAACCGAACCGATATTTTCTTGTATTACCATTCAAAAATACGTGACGTTTACGCTGTTGACATACATATCTCCATAAATCTGTGGTATATTAGCAGTTAACATTGCCTATTTTCTGGATAAGTGAGCTATAGAAGAACCATATAACACTTGTGCCCTTCTGCATGTTTACACATGCTGCTCAAATCCGGTAAAGAATTATCCCTTTTTCTTCTTCAGAAAATCGGTGGGGCTCTCGCCGAAATACTCCTTATAGCACTTGGTAAAATAAGAAGGTGAAGAGAAGCCGACTTCATAGGTGATTTCGGCCACGGTTTTCTCAGTCGATGCCAGCAGTGAAGCCGCACGTTTGAGACGGGCAACCCGAAGCAGTTCCACTGGGGTGTAGTTGGTCATTGCCTTGATTTTACGGTACAGTTGCACCCGGCTCATGCCCAGCTGTTCGCCCAAAGACTCAATGCTCAGATTTGAGTCGGCCATCTGTTCTTCAATCAGCTGGCGAAAGCGTCCGACAAAATCCTTGTCTACCTCGCTCACCGGTTCCTTGGCCAAAGAGGTTGCATCGCCAAAGAACTGCTTCAAACGTTGTCGGTTTGCCACGAGGTTCTTCACGCGGGTCACCAGCAATTTCGAACTGAACGGCTTTGAGATATACGAATCGGCACCCGACTCGAAACCGGCAATTCGCTGTTCGTCCTGGGCACAAGCAGTGAGCAGCATCACCGGAATGTGGGAAGTCTGCAGTTCGCTTTTCAGGCGTTGACAACATTCCCATCCGTCCATTACCGGCATCATGACGTCGCACACGATGACATCGGGCACATATTTCATAGCTTTTTTTAATCCCTCCTGCCCATTGGCTGCTTCAATCACGGTAAACGTATCGGCAAGTAGCGACTTCACATAGCTGCGCACATCTGCATTGTCGTCAATCAGCAGGGCGCAGGCTTTCTGCTCATCGGGCATCACCTCTTCCACCTCCACATCGGCGAGTTCTTCAACTACAACCTGTGGAGCCGTACGGGCAGACTCTACTGCAGCATCGGGCAGCGGTTCTGCACACAAATGCATCGGAAGGTCTACTATAAAGTTTGTACCGCTTCCCTCCACGCTCTCTGCACGAATGCTTCCTCCATGCATCTCGACAAAAGCCTTGACCAAAGCCAAGCCGATGCCTGATCCTGCATGGCTGACCTCAGGTTGATAGAAACGCTCGAATATATGCTGCAGATGCTCCGCTGAAATACCTTTTCCCGTGTCGGATACCTGCAGACGGACAATAGACGACTCGCTGCTGCCCAGAGAAGACAAGGTTACTACCACCGTTCCATTCTCTGGTGTAAACTTAAATGCATTCGAGAGGAGATTGAAATAAATGCGTTCCATCTTCTCGGCATCGAGCAGCAGCCAGGTGTCTGCAGGAAAGTTTGCCGTATCCACCGACAGATGCACATGCTTCTTGTAGGCCAAGGCACGGAAGCCCTCACTCCATTCGTTCAGCAATGCCACCACATTCACCGGTGTGCACAAAAGTTCCAGTTTGCCGTTTTCATATTTCCGGAAATCCAGAATCTGATTGACCAAGCGCAACAGGATGTGTACTTGTTTATGAACTATCTGCAGCAACGTCCGTTGTTTATCAGCCAGTTGCCTGTCCTCAAGTAGTTGTTCCACCGGGTCAGCAATCAGTGTCAGCGGTGTACGGAAATCGTGTGATACATTCGTGAAGAAAGATAGTTTGGCTTGCGTAGCCTCTTCCAATTGTTGAGAAAGACGGATAAGCTGGTCACGTTGCTCTTCCAACTGGTCACGTTGCTCTTCTAACTGCTTCTTCTGAGCCGAAAGTTCAGCATTCATTTGCGTTTTGGTCCAATAGGCCCGCACAATCAAAGCCAGCAGCGCAGCGAGCAGCAACAAGATAGCCACGCTGGCATAGATAAACAAGGTTTGGGCAGAATAGCGCGACAAGTACGTATCAATTCGATCATTCAGCACCTCTATCTTGCCATCTAAGTCTGAAATATGCGAGGTCTGCAACTGCATGATGCGGGCATTCGTACTGTCGACCAAAGCTGTATGCATCACCGTTTCCCGGTTGAACGGCCGCTTTTCGAGAATATCCATAGCAAGCTGCAGCACTTTGTCGCCTTGCGTCGGATAAATAAAGGTTGCATCCAGTTGACCCTGCAGCACCTGTTCCACTCCATTGCCTTTCCCTGGCAACGCATCGATACCTACCAGCAGAAAATGCCGTTCGTCTCCCAAACGGTGCGCAGCCTGATACGCCCCTGCAGCCATACGGTCATTGTGGGCATACACAGCATCCACCTCCGGTTGGCGTTGCAGGATAGCAGTCAGCGCCTGTTCGGCCGGTGTCTGCAACCAAGCTGCGTCTGCCGAGTCTACCAGCTCCATAGCGGGATACTCACGTATCACATCGCAGAAGCCCCGATGCCGTTCCATAGCCGGCGTTGAACCCGCCAAGCCGGTCAGTTCCACAATCTTCCCTTTTCCATTCAAGCGGCTTGCCAGATAACGGCCCACCGAACGGCCAATTTCGTAATTGTCGGCTCCGATATAAGCCGTATACTGGTCCGAAAGGATTTTGCGGTCCACCGTAATCACCGGAATGCCCTTCCGGTAAGCCTCCTCTACAATCGGTGTCATGGGGGCCGCTTCATTAGCCGATACAATCAGCAGGTCAACGCCTTTTTCAATGAAATATCGCACGTCTTCTGCCTGTTGCCGGCTGTCATTGCCGGCCGAACGGATTTCTACCGATACCCCGTCGTAAAACAATGCCTCACGCAAGATTTCATCGTTCATCTTGCTCCGCCAAGTATCTTCACTGCATTGGGCCACCCCAATCTGGAAACGGGGTGCAGCGGGTTGACAAGCCGACAGGCACAGCAGAAGACCTCCCAAGCACCATCCTGTCCATCTATTCATTAATATGTTCTTCATATCAATCGGAATGCTTTGTTTTTTCAAACAAAAGTACGAAAAGTCGCTTATATGTAGGCTGATTTGATTCAAAAAAAAGCGCCCTATAGCTTACTTTCCAGAAAACAATAGAGCGCTCCATTACAGATTCAAGAGTCATTGTTTAGCCAATGCGGCTATGTCTTAACCGGCCAGCTGTGAGCGCAGCGATTCCGGCAGCACCGGCATGGCTCCGTTTTGAGTACAGACAAAAGCAGACACTTCCACCGCCAGACGATGAGCCTCAGCTACCGGCTTACCTTTCAGGATGGCAGCCACGAAGGCAGCCGTAAACGAATCGCCAGCACCTACCGTATCGGCCACTTCCACTTCCGGAGTTTTCACGAACGAGATTTCACCCGGCGTGAAAACATAGCTGCCGTTGATGCCACAAGTCAGAATCAGCATCTTCAGATTATACTTGGCCAGCAGAATCCAGCACTTGTCCTGCAGATCAATACCGGGATAGCCGAACATGCGACTTATGGTCACCAGTTCTTCGTCATTAATCTTCAGGATATTGCATTTCTTCATCGAGTTGCACAGAATCTCCTTTGTATAGAATCCCTGGCGCAGGTTTATGTCAAAAATCTTGCATTGGCCTTCCCCGTCGGGCATCGCATCGAGAAACCGGTTGATGGCTTCGCGCGACACCACACTGCGCTGTGCCAACGAGCCGAAGCAGACCGCGTGCGTGTGGCGGGCCAGTTTCTCAAGGGCAGGCGTGAAGGGGATATTGTCCCAAGCCACTCCTTCCTTGATATCATACATAGGCACCCCTTCTGCATCCAGTTCTACCTGCACCGTACCGGTGGGGTAGGGAACCTTTTCGATGAGGCTGTTTAATTTCTTCTCTGCAAAATTTTCCAGAATTTCATTGCCCAGCCTGTCATCGCCCACCGCACTGACAACCTGGCTGTCGAAGCCAAACTGCGACACATGATAAGCAAAATTAGCCGGAGCTCCTCCGATTTTCTTTCCTTCGGGCAGCACGTCCCACAGTGCTTCCCCCATACCAACAATCACTTTATTATCCATGGTTTATTTGATTTAAGAGAGAGTAAATATAAACAATTATTTTTTGATTTTCAGTGTATATACCAACAAATACAGCACACCGGCAGTCATCACAGCCACCGCGCCGTTCTGTCCCATTGCATCGCTGGCCACACCCATAGCCAAGGGGAAGACTGTTCCGCCAAACAGACCCATGATCATCAGACCGGACACTTCATTTTTTTTGCGAGGAGAAGCCAGCAAGGCCTGCGAGAAGACGATAGGAAATACATTGCTATTGCCAAAACCGATCAGGGCAATGCAGGCATAGATGACGGCTTCGGAATGGAAAGTAAATAACCCCACCATAGCAACTAGCATCGCAACGGCACTGAAAGCAAAGAAGGTCTTGGCAGAACAGCGCTGCAGGATGAAGGCACCCAGAAAACAACCGACGGTGCGGAAAATGAAATACAGACTAGTGGCAAAACCGGCTTCGGCCAAAGTCATGCCCAGGTGTTCCATCAGAATTTTGGGAGCCGTCGTATTGGTACCCACATCGATACCCACATGACACATGATACCGATGAAGGACAGCAGGATGAACGGTTTGCCTAGCAGTGTCAGACATTCCTTGAACCCGGACGCTTTGTCCTGGCTTTCCTCTTCAATGGGGGTTGCCGACAGTAAGGCTATGGCCAGCACAGCCACACACATATAGACAGGGAACAGGACACGCCACCCTAAACCGAAGCTCGGAATGGCCTGCATACTTCCCCACATGGCAATGTAAGGGGCCAGGAAGGAAGCGATGGCCTTGACAAATTGGCCGAAAGTCAGTGAACTGGCTAATTTTTCGCCTGTGATGATATTGCTCAGCAATGGGTTTAGCGAAGTCTGCATCAGGGCATTACCGATGCCCAGCAGCGAAAAAGACAGCAACATGATGCTGTAACTGTCGCCAAAGATGGGCACTACCAGCGACACGAAAGTTACCAGCAAACTGAGCAATACGGTCCGTTTCCGTCCGATGCGGTTCATCAAGATGCCGGTGGGCACCGAAAAAATCAGGAACCAGAAGAAAACCAGCGAGGGAAAGAGGTTTGCTTCTGCATCACTCAGCCCTAAATCGGCCTTGACATAATTAGAGGCAATGCCTACCAAATCAACAAATCCCATGGCGAAGAAACAAAGCATCACCGGCACAAGCCGCATATAAAAATTCTTGTTTGTATTCATAATCTACGTATTAAACGATGAGAACAATTGATGGTCAGTTGGTCACACAAATTCAAAATCATAAACCTAACTTGTAAATAGAACAGCCAGACACTTTCACCGGCTTTTCAGTTGTATAAAAACGTAAGGAGTTGTAGGGTTCGTGAGGGAACACCAGGTTGGTCATTGCCACCCGTCCGCCGTCAACAAAGAGTTCCACGCTGCTGTTGTCAACAAAGACACGCAACGAATGGCTCTTTCGGGTATCCACAGGTGCCCAAGTACCCAGGGCAAAATCGTTCTGGTAGTTTTCAGTTACCACCTTATAGCGCGCATAGCTTTCCGGTGTGTCCAGATCGTGCGGTTTTACCTTTTTGCCAAAATCCACGATGCCACTTGCTGCACGATCCATCACTACCCGTCCTTTGTCGGCATCCAAATAAATTTTTACTTTTTCACCCAGGCTGTTCAAGAGTTCTACTCCAGCTTGTCCTTTTGACAATGGCGACAGATTGAATTCCATTTCAAAAGCACCATCAGATGAAGCAAACAGATTGTCGAAACGCTGTTCTTTTTCCAGTTGGAAGTCGGCCTTGGTTTGGGTTTCCTGGCGCAGGTTTTCCAGTTCCTTCACAGGTTCCGCGCTGACATACAGTTGCTGATCGTCGCCTGTATACAGTTTCAATTCGCGTGGCAACGCATTGGCACTGCGGAACTGTTGAGTCGGCGTATCATTCGCATACTGCCAGTTGCTCATCCAAGGCATCGCTATCACCCGGTTGCCCGTATTCGAAAAGCAGACCGTTGCATAATGGTCTTTCCCCCAGTCCAGCCATTTCACTACGTTGGGTTTCGTGTCACAGACAAAACGCTCCCCGTCAAAATCACCGACAAAATACATCGTACCACTGCCGCCGTAGACAAAGCCCGGATTGATGTTGACCAACATGACCCATTTCTGCTGCTTGGGATTATCGTCTACCGCCAACTGCACAAAATCAGGACATTCAAACTGGTTGGGCTGCGGACCGTATCCCTGACCAAATTCACTCATGTATTTCCAGTCTTTCAAATTCGTTGAAGCATAGAAACGCATATTCTTGTCGGCACTGACAATCATCACCCATTTCTGCTGAGGTTCATACCAAAAGACTTTGGGGTCGCGGAAATTCTGCAAACCGTCAAAAGGAGTCAGAATCGGATTCTTTTCGTACTTTGTGTAAGTACGTCCATTGTCCTTGCTGTAAGCCAGGCATTGCACCTGGCGCTGTCCGCCCGGTACATTCTTGTGTGATGTGTAAAAAGCAAGCATTGTATTTTGTCCATAGCCAGCGCTGCCGTCTTTATCTACGATAGCACTACCAGAAAAGATGTGTCCCAACGTATCTCGGGCAATGGCAGGATTTAAATGATCCCAGTGCACCAGATCTTTGCTCACCGAATGTCCCCAGTGCATGTTGCCCCACACCGATCCGTACGGATTATACTGGAAATAAAGATGATACTCACCGTCTTTGTACACCAAACCATTGGCATCGTTCATCCAGCCATACAACGGTGTATGGTGATAAACCGGGCGGAACTGTTCCCGATTGCTTGTATCAAATATGTCGGATACTTTCAGACTGTCCCAGCATATGGCATCGGCAGCCACCTGGCGGATACGTACCGTAGCCTTTTCCATTCCTTCCGGCAAAGTAAGCGGAATATAATATTCCACATGGTCGGTGGCCAGGCGGATATCCATTTCGGTATCCGTAGCCTGCCCTGTATCCAGCGTAACACCTCCCTCGGCGCAGTTCTCCTGAATCGGAAGCAGCAAGTATTTGGAGGGTTGGTTTACATGTACAAGGGTCAAGGTGTCACCTTGATGTTCGATGCTCAGGGTTGGTTTGGGATGTTGGCATGAAGTTGCTGCGAGAGCTAAAGCCAAACAGAAAGTAGAAGAAAATAAGTTTGTTTTCATGATTGTTTTATTAGGTTGCTATTAGTTATGTTTCAGAGTGATAAAGTACCGGCAAAGATAAGCGGCTGCGCATTTACCGGCTGCAACATTTGTTTCAATTGCTGTAATATTTGATACCTGAGAAGTTAAAAAGTAACTTTTGCTGCCAGTTCCACAGTAAATGGGCGTATGTAACTACCTGCCATCCAGGCCCCGTTGTATTTAGATGCATCTTCCTTGTCCACCAGCTCGGCACCAGAAATACTTCCCTTGGCACCTGTCTGATTCAAGAAGTTGATAACTGTACCGCTCAACGACAGATGCTTGTTCACAGTCCAGTTGATGCCTCCGAAAGTTTCCCAGCGTCCATTGAAATAATAGGCATTCTTGATGTTGGCATAAGTCTTGCTAAAGTAACGGAAGCTGGCCCATACTTTCAAATCGGGAGTGATGCAATAACTGGGATCCAGCTCAATCAATACTTTAGGTATTTCCGTTACGATATTGCCGGTAGCATTGATACCCGATTCCGTTCCGTCGCTGAAGACCACACTGGTTTCGTATTTTTTATACTTGGGGCTCTGGTAAGTGAACAGGAAATGAAAAGCAAATCCTTTGAAAGGCTTGATGACAGCATCCGTGGTCCAGCCGATGGTTTCGATGTCGTAGCTCAAAGCAGAAGCCTTAATGTCGGCCGAATTATTCGGATTAATCAGGTTCAACGTCGAATTGTTGTTTGTCTTGCCGATATACGAGAACAAGGAAGTCAGACTGATCCACGTATTGTTGAAATAGATACCTGCACGGCCCAACGGAATGGTGATTTTATCGACGTTCGGCAGCTCGGCCGAGGCGAAGTTGGACAGGTTGGGTCGCTGTGTATTGTAAGTGAAGTCGGCTGTAAATCCAAATTGTTTAGTCATCTTGTAAGTGGCTGCCGCCGTAAAAGCCATGTTCAGCCAATCGTAGCTGTAGGCGCGAGGGGCGATGGCGGTACCATCGGCAGCCAGTGCACCGATATGATAGTTGGCAAAGCGACCCACAGGTTTGCCTTCGTCGTTGTAGACAGCTAAATTGCTTCCCGACAGGTGCTGATATTCCAAACGGGCTCCGTAGTATACGTTCCATTTGTCGCAGATATCCCAATCATGTGTGGCATACAAGGCCAACTTGTTTTCATGGCCCTTGTAATATTCCGAAGCATTCTGATTCAGATTGTAATAGGGCGTTTCTCCATAATAGTGATTGGTGGATGAAGCAGGTCCGTAAAGAATTTCAGGATACGCACTGACCGTATGATCATACATCGTGGTATTTGATGCATAATCCACGTCGTAGTACCATTCGTTCACCCCCAAACGCCAGGTCATGTGCTCATAACGGCGCGACAGTTCGGTGGTCAGGAAAAACTCATCAATCATACCCCGGTTGAAACACGACATACGGCTTTGTACATAACCGGCATAGGGATTCATTGTTCCGTCCAACGCCTTTATCTGATATCCATCCGCCAACGTCTTTTGTTGCATAGCCATAGGCGTCTGATAGAGATACGAACCTAACGCATGATCATACTTCATGTTCACTTTCCATTCCAGTCCGTTGTCCCAGCGATAGCGATTCATCAGCGTCAACTGGTTGCCACGGCTGGCTGTTGCATCATACAGATTCGTTTTCTTCATCTCACCGGTACGGATATCCATATAAACGATATCCGAGACGTTGGGCAGATAAGAGGATGTTCCCAAGCTGAATCCCGGGATTTCCCGGACACTGCCATCTCCTGTATAGATAAAGGGAGCCCCCGTAGTTGCATTCGACAGCCAATGGCTGTTGCTGTAATGATACACGGCCGACAGCTGGCCACGATTTTCGTGATACCGTTTGGTCAAGGCAAACTTGTAGATTTGAGTACGGTCCTGATACTGGGCAAAGCGGAGTTTGAAAGAACCCGGATCAAAGTTCTGGTAAATACTCCCGCTGTAAAACCAGTCTTTGCCCAAACGGCCATTCAGATTCAAGTCAAACTGTTGTTTTCCGAAGTGATTGGTGTTATAGTTTAATACTCCATTAAACGGTTTCTCCTTGTCTACCCCCAGTTCGGTAAACGAATTCACGGCATAGCCGATATTGCCCGTTGTCATTGCGGTTTCTGAAATCTTCAACAGCCCGGTATGCCCCAAACTGCTGTCTCCTCGCCAATGCGTATTTACATTGTGCGGGTTCGAATTGTACACGACTGGAAGCCCGTTTTCTAACACATTTACATCTCCTCCCGGCAAACCGATAGAAATCTCGCGCGGACCATTGGCACTGGCTGCATTCAGCATCACATTGCGGTTTCCTTCCTCTTTGGAAGAACTCTTCCCCTTAATAGAATCTTGTTGCGCATATCCGTTGAGACAGGCTGCTGTCAAAACAGCAAATAATGTGTTCTTTCTGAAATTGAATGATTTTTTGTTCATAGCATTTGTTCGTAAAAGTTTCTTGGGCGAAAGTAGAGGAAATAAATATCAGCCCATAAAACAGATGTTTCACACGCTGTAAAAAATGATACGTTGTAACAAAACTGATTCATTTTGAAACATTATTAGGTGTTCTACTGATAATTAACCGGGATAGTGTGCTGTTGTATGGGACAGTGTGCTGTATGGGATTGGGTTGGCCGTTTCGAATGTTATGCCTAAGTAAGTTCACTCAATCTTTTGTTTAAACCTGATAAAGTTGACTTTATGATTCCCCATTACAGCTTTCTATACAAAGCCTATAGCTTTATGGGTCATAAACCTATAGGTTTATGGGGTGAAAACCTATAGGTTTAGTACTCGTAAACCTACGCTTTAGGGTTGCTAAAGTGGCGCTTTATAACAGCTAAAGTGGCGCTTTTTGAGCGCTATCTTGCTGCTTTCTTTATTCTTCATATGATAGCCGGGTAGACAGTTTGTCGATTGATGTGCTATATCAGTAGACAGTTTCCCAAATTCTGTTCTGAAACAGTTTACGGAGTGTACCTCATGAGGATGTGAAACACATCAAAAATGGCGGGTGAAAGCTCTGTTTTACGCTTCCTAATCTACTAAAGAAGGGTGTTGCATCTTTCACCATTCATCGTAACACTCTTATATACAGCGCACTTATGGTGAATGGTTCATCGGCGGTGTTCTCTGTCTTGTGATTAACCAATATACGACACGCTTCACCATAGCTAAAGAAAAGACTATTACCAATGAAACGAATCATTCTGATAGCACAACATAGGCTTATGAATTGTGGGGTTAATGACCGATTCTTTCCGGCAGGCAGAATTGACAGTTCAGCCTGCTCTTCTCTTTCGGTATAGGCACATCCGCTTTCCGGTACGTATTCCGTAACTTCTTTCCAAAACTGATATCTTTTTATGATTCTTGATGGATTAAATCTAATATGACCGGTTCATGGAGGAGCACGGTATTTCTATTTCTTGTATGTCCCGTCCTGTTTTTGCCTTGCCTGCGACAAGGCAAAAAGCTGTCATAGCATGGAAGCATCAGGAATATCTGCGGATGGATAGTTGAAGAACGGCTGTTTGTTTGAGGTAATAAATAAGAGGGTGTGTTATAATGCGCCCATGTAAAGATTTACTCCTGTACAGTTATCTGTAACAGGGGGCATTTTCTAAAGAATGGAGTTTTGCACACCTTGTTGTTGAGAATCGGATGTATTTTTCCGATTTCAAATTGTTGGCAACGTAATTTGTTTTTGAAGTATTTGTTTGAATGAGAGAATAATTCTGGAATGGGAGAGTCCTAAAGGACGTAACTTGCTGTGAAGAATGACCTGAAGATGTTCATTGCTTTTTGCATATACTTTGATGAATAAATCATAGTCTTCGTTGGTATAGTGGCATTCCACCACTTCAGGAATGTGTGCCAATGCTTCAATCACGGTATCCAAAGAAACAGATTCTTTTAAATAGAGACCGATGTATGCACAAGTTTCATAGCCTATCTTGTTAGGATTGACTTTGTATTCTGTTCCTTGCAGAATACCTACATTGGTGAGACGCTGCACTCGCTGATGAATGGCTGTACCTGATACATTGCATGCCCGTGCGACTTCTAAAAATGGAATGCGGGCATTTTCTGTCAACATACGGAGAATCTTCTCATCCATTTCGTCTAATTGAATAGTAGCCATACTCTTGTGTTATGAAATTCAAGTGCAAAGTTACGAATCTATTTCCAAAAAGAAGCGGAAAGAATGAATTTTCTTTCCGCTTTTTGGGGTGATTTTTCTCTCCGGTCAATAGTATGCAGAGGTGACACGATTCAGACATGGGTTCAAGTCTGTTTATCGTATGAATAGCAATTCCCGGTATTTGGGCAAGGTCCACATCTCATTGTCCACAATCAATTCCAGTTTATCGATGTGGTAGCGGATGGTTTCTAACATGGGAGCGATGTCATCGTGATAGGCAATGGCTTTTTCAGCGTCAAACAGTTGGCTCATCTTGTGCACGTTATCTATCAGTTTACTCTGATATTCCGTAGCTATCGGAATAATATGGTTCATGGTCAAATCGCCCAATACACGTGCCTCTATCAGGATTTTCTTAGTGTACGTTTCCCACTTGACTTCGTTGCGTGCTTCCAGTTCTTTTTGTCTCATCACATCGGTGGTTTCAAACATGGCGATGGTTTCCGGTTTCAGATAGTTGTCAAAAATAATGGGACAGCTGGTTTCACAGTCCAATCCTCTGCGTTGGGCTTCAACTTTCCATTCATCACTGTAGCCGTTGCCGTCGAAGCGGATAGGCTTACAGATTTTGATGTAGCTTTCCTCTCGTCGCTGGAAGATCTATCGGAAAAGGTGGAGAAAAAACGTGAAAACA
>Kenny_p2__coassemble_2654_pt1 | contig 8636 bp, 7 predicted proteins | sample Kenny_p2__metabat2_high_PE_004 | metagenome-assembled genome bin Kenny_p2
CTTTCAAGAATGAAAATCTTGCGTCCTAACCGATAGACGAACGGGCCATCCTTTGTGCTGCATTTCTGCGTTTATCTTGAAACTTTGTTTGTTTCTCGATTGCGGGTGCAAAGGTACGCATTTTTTTTAAATCTCCAAGCGTTTGGGCGTTTTTTTCGCGAAAAAGTGCTTTTTTTTATTGTTCGCTCCCTTTTTCCTTCCTTTTGGGCTCCTTTTTCTGTCTTTTCGTGTCCTTTCGGCCTCTTCCTGTTTCGCTTTCTCCTTTTGTTTTGTTTCTTTTTCTGCCGTTTCTCTGCCGTTTCTGCTTTTCGTGTATCTTCTTGCTTTCGCGCTTGCTCTTTTGCGTGCTTCCTTTCTTCTGCTTTTCTTACTTCTTATTTCTTATTTCTCCCTTTTCCCATTTTCATCCCTTTTCATCTCGTTTGTATACGACTGTCCATTGTTTTGCCTCCGCTGCGGTAGGGAACTCCGATCCATTGGGAAGCTTCGATGTAGAGCCGGGATAGATGCTGTGTGTAAAAAAAAGGAGCAGAGAGGGTTATACCATTCCTTTGTCCACTCCGAATTTTTCATCAGCCTGGCATTCTCCTGCCGGTTCCACGTGCACTAGGATATCATATATATTGTCAATCGAGTTCTCTATACTTTTCTCAACGGCTTCTGCAATGTCATGTGCCTGGGTCACTGTGATATGCGGATTTACTTCAATGTCCAGTGTAATGATGTAGCGGTTGCCAATCATCCTCGAGCGGACGCGATGAGGATTGCTGGCCCCTGGCACTTGTTCTACAGCTTCAAATATCTTGTTGTATACGTTGATGTCTTTTACTCCGTCCATCAGCTCTACGTTGGAGTCCATAAAGATGCCCACTGACGACTTGATGATGAAAAGACTGATGATGAGTCCGGTTACAGAGTCGAGTATCGGGAGATGGAAAACGAAAGTAAACAGAAGTCCCAAAAGCACTCCCACCGAGATAATCACATCGTTGCGCATATTGATGGCATTGGCGGTCAGAAGCGAACTGTCTATCTTCTTTCCCTGCTTGTACTGATATGAGGCCAGAAGCAGTTTGCCTGCAATGGAAAAGAGGGTGACATAGATGGCTATAGCAGATGGAATCTCTTTCGCTTCATCTGAAAATATGCTTTCGATGGATGAAATCAGCATCTGCATGCCTGCATAAAAGATAACCAGTGATAGTATTTTGGTGGCAATCCCCTCAGCTTTGTCATAACCGAACACGTATTTCATGGATGGTGGACGGCTGACAAGGCGCGCTGTGAATATCATAACAATCGAGATGATGACATCTGTGGCAGAGTCGATGCCGTCGCCCAATACCGCCAGACTACCTGCCAACAGGCCGATTACAATTTTGGAGACAGACAGGATGGCGTTGCCAATGGTGCTGATCCAGGAGGTCTTAATTAAAATATCTTCTCTTGACATAGCTATGCTTCTGAATGTTGTTTTTATGCTGTTTTTAGAGGTTTATTTTGACCGGCAAAATTACGATAAAATAGGAGGATAATCAATATCTCGGGATTTTTTAAAGAATGATAGTAAATGTGAAAAAAAAGAGGCAGATAGCTATTGGTGCCATTAGGTAATGAGCGGCCCATATAAATCAGGGGTATGCCAGGATGGTAATGTAAAAGAATGACCCCTGCCGCAGATAACTGTGACAGGGGTCATATCCTTTTCTCTTTCTGTTACTTTCTTTTGTTTCTCTTTTCTTATTTGTCCACGTTCTGTGTCAGTGTGCCATTTCCCGGATTGGTTATCGCTTCCATCGGGAAGGGCATAATCCACAAATGAGAAGTGGGCTGCAGACGGTAGGTATCTTTGTCCTCAGTGCGTGTGAGCACACGGGCGTATTCCGGATCTTGATTCAGACGGCGGTAGTCACAGAAGATAACCTGACTCTGAATGAATTCGTTGGCTTTGTCGTCAAAGATTTTGTTGACAGCCTCCTTCGTCGTTGATGCTGTCCATGCTTTGTAGTCATCAGGCAGGATACGCGTCTTTCTCACCTTGTTTACCAGATCCATAGCTTCCTTGATGTTGGCTTCTCCGCCTTTACGGGCCAGACATTCTGCCTTGATGTAGTACATCTCGGCTGCACGCATACCGCCCTTGTTGCTCGACAGACCATAGATACCGGCAAAATAGCGAATGCCCGATGAAGAAGTCTTGTCTTTCCAGTGAGTAATCAGGCGAGTATCTCCTTTCTCAAACTTGGTCGCACGTTCTGCCGGCAGTGCATACGCAGTACCCTTGATACCTTGCCAGTCGTTGGACGAACCATAGCGGAAGAGGTAGTTTTCCGGATTTTCAAATTCCGGATTGCTCTTACAGGAAGCCGAGTATTCGTTCGGGTCGTCGAAACGCTTCTTGTCATCGTTGTAGAAAGCAATCCAGTCGTAGAGCTTATCGTTCAGTGCCAGTGCTGCATTGGCATTTTTCAGTGCTTCTTCATAATTGCCCATTGCCAGGTAAACACGGGCCAGCATGCCGTATCCGGCAGCCTGTGTGGGGTGGAAGCGTGTTTCACCTTCCTCGGGAAGAGCCGCAACCGCTTTGCTCAAATCATCCAAGATAAACGCATACAACTTTTCAATGGTAACCTGCGGAGAGGGTGATTCTACAGAAGAAGAAGTCACCATCGGCACAGAAAGCTTCTGCAGATTATCCGGTCCGTAAGGAGCTGCGAAGTAGTTGGCCAGATAGAAATAATTCATGGCACGGAGCACACGGGCCTGTGCAATGAGCATTTCGCGCTGCTGATTGGTGCACTCGGTAGCTTCCGGTGCATATTCAATAATCAGATTCCAGGCAAAGATAGCTTCATAGGCGCTGAAGTACGGATTCTTGTCGGTAGATGCCATCGCTTCTACACGCTTCACGCTTTCGTCCCAGTAGTAATTCGCCCGTGCAAAGCGGTCGGAATTCAGCTTGTTGGGAGTCAGAAACTGGTCGCCTACCAGATAGAACAGCTGGTCCATTTCATGGTAATGGTAGGTATTCGTATTCTTGATAAACGCGTTGTAGTCGGCCCATGTAGCCGGAATTTTCTGTCCTTTCGGAATGTCGTTCAGAAAATCATTGCAGCTGCTCAGCGCGAAGGTTGCTGCTACTACGAGCAGCAACCGGCTTATGTTGATATTCATTAATTTCATCATGCTCTGTTAATTAAAAGTTGAGATACAAGCCCCACACAAAGTTGGGTTTTACCTTACCGCCCAAGTCGTAGTGCGCATCCTTGTCGAAGGCGAGCACACCTACATTCTCTACGTTGAACTGCACGCGTGCATTGCTCAGGTACACTTTCTTGCACCATTGAGCCGGTACGCGGTAGGCCAGCGACAGGTTGTTCAGGCGGATGTTGGACGCATTGCAGACAAATTTGTCTGAGTAGGCCCACAATTCCGAGCGGTAGGTGTTGTAGTTAGTCTTATCATTGGCAAACAGCAGACGAGGCACATCGGTCTGGTCTCCCGGCTTCTGCCAGCGGTCTACGATGCTCTTGTCGGTAGCCACAATCCGTCCGTCTCCCATGTTGATAGAAGGAACGCGCGAGCTGCGGAGTTTATGACCGGCATCGAAGATGATGAGAGCCGAGAACTCGAAGTCCTTGTAACGCAACACGTTGTTCCATGAACCGCTGTGCACAGGCACGGTAGTGCCGCAATAGCGCAGGGCATCGGCATTCTGCACCGCTTTCGATGTGATGTTGCCGTCCTGGTCGTACACCTGCGGATCACCGTTTTCGTCCAGACCAGCCCACGGATAAGCATAGATACCGTTCAGCGGTTTGCCTTCCATCGGATAGCTGGTAGGCATCGTGATGCGGCTATTCCACTGTCCAGGTTTTACATTGACAGCTGTTACCTTATTCTTATTGAAAGAATAGATCAAAGAAGATTCCCAACTGAAGTCTTTCGTGCGGATCAGTTGTCCGTTGAGGGTAATTTCAATACCGTGGTTCTTCATCTTACCATTGTTGGTCGTCAGCGTAGAATAGCCAAAACCCTGTGTCGGGCTACCGTTGATGTTTGCCAGCAAGTCCACACTGTTTTTATGGTAATAGTCGACAGAACCCGACAGACGGTGGTTGAAGAGGGCAAAGTCTACACCCACATCAATGGTGGTTGTCTTTTCCCAGCGGATATCCTTGTTGGGAGGAGTGGTTACCATACCATACAAGCCGTCTACCACGTTTGAGGGGTAGTATTTGGCAATCAGATAAGGAGCCGTGTTACGACCGATGTTACCGCCCACACCATACGATGCACGCAGTTTCAGCATGTTGACAGGAGCAAGGTGGAAGAAGCTTTCCTTGTCGATGTTCCAGCTACCGCCCACCGACCACAGCGGCTTCTTCTGATACTTGGAACTCGTTCCCCACAAGTTGGAGCGGTCCCAACGAAGGCTACCCGATACAACATACTTGTCATCGAAAGTGTAAGAAGCATTCGAATAGAAAGAAACGAATCGGTTGACCAGTTCTCTTTCCGAACCAATGCTGTTTTGGTCTAAGCTGGCATATCCCAAGATACCTGAGATGCTGCTCAGTTCCTTCGCGTTGATATTGTTCCAAGTCAGCAGCTCCGGGTCATAACCATAAACGGTGCTGTCTTCATATGTCAGCTTGGTATCTCGTATTTCCTGACCCAAGATCCACACCAAGTTATGTTTCTCCGCAAACGTCTTGTTGAAGTTGAGCTGTTGGCGGAAATTATAGCTGCGCTTCTGGTTGGCGTTGGTATAGCGGGCGTGACCGTCGGGCAGGTTGTATTTCACACTGCCGTTGGATTCCGTAGCAAACTTGTTGATCATGGCCTGCATCCGGTTAGATTCTTTGTTCATCAAACTCATGTAGTCAGAGTCGGAAGTCTCATACTGGAACATCACGTTGTAGTTCAGCCAAGAAGTAAAGTCAATCTTCAGCTTAGCAAAAGCACGTGTTTCCAAGTCCTTCATCTCACCCAGGTTGTATCCAAGTTCTCTCATCGGCGTAATGATTTCTTCGTGCAAACCATATCTGGCAATCAAATCCCGGTTCTCTTTCTTGATTTGAGAAACAGCCGAAATATAGCTTCCGTCGGGATTTACCAATCCGTCGTAGGCCACAGCAGAGAACTCAGGGTTGAACAGGTCATAGCTCTGCGTGTTCTGTTTGCCATATTTCAGGTACATACCCAAGTCAAGCTGCATCCATTTCGTAACTTTCAGCGAGTTGTTGATGTTGAAACCCAACTTCCAGTCATCGTGGTGGATGTCTTCATACTGGTTGTTCCAGTAAGTAGAAGAGAACGAGAACGCATTGCGCTCCGTTGATTGAGCCACGCGCAGGTTGTATTGCTGGTAGAACGGATTGCGCTTACCGTATTTTTCAGCCTGGTCGTAGTATTGGTATCCTTTGGATGCCAGTTCGTCGAGCAGGCGGTTGCCTTCTGCCTGGCTAATCTTGTTGGTGTACATATCCAGCAGGATGTCTACACCTTTGCTAGGGTAAGCACCGTCATCACGCAGCGAGCCCGCCACCTGCATGGCACTTTCGCCTCCAGCCTGGAGCAGCGTATTGCTTGAAGCCCATTCACGTTGCAAGGCCACGATGTCGGCCGCATTGGTCAGACGGTCTTTATAATATGAATAGGGCTGCACAGTGAAAGTAGACGAGAAACTAACTTCTGCCTTTCCTTCCTTGGCCCGTTTGGTTGTGATGACAATCACACCGTTGGCAGCACGCGCACCGTAGATAGAAGCAGCGGCCGCATCCTTCAAGATGGTAACGCTTTCAATATCCTCCGGGTTCAAGTCGGGCATGTTCTCTGTTGTACGTCCGCTGCGGTCCATTGATGTGTTTTCCACCGGGAAGCCGTCAATCACCACCATCGGGTTGGCCACGGCATTCATGGTTGTCACACCACGGATTTTACCATCCACGTATCCGGCTACTTGTCCTTCAAGGATAGATTTCAAGTTGTCCAGTCGTTTGGTCTCCAGTTTTTTTGTGGATACTTTAGAGAAAGCTCCGGTAGAGCGTTCCTTCGACAAAGTCTGATAACCTGTCACTACCACTTCGTTGAGCAGTTCGGTATTGGAGGTTAAGCTGATTTTATAATTCTTCTGTTCGGTAACAGTTACTTCTTTCGACAGCATGCCGATGTAGGAAACCACCAGTACATCTCCTTTGGCAGCTTTCAGTGAAAAACGTCCGTCGAGGTCGGTCACTGCACCGGTCTGCGTGCCTTTCACTAATACAGTAGCACCAATCAGCGGAGTGTCTTGGTCGTCAAACACCACACCCGTGATTGTCGTGGCCTTTTCATTTTGCTTTACAGCATACATTTCATTTGCCTTTGCTTCAGCAAACGAATTCCCTACCGGGTAGCAAAAACAGAAGCCTCCCCAAAATAGCATTTTAAGCAGATAGTGGGGCATTCTTCTCCTTTTGTCTCCATCAAAAAAATAATTTTTTGTCATAAAAAGGGGTTGAAATTTATAATTTAATTGTTACTCTCTCAAAAAACGAAATAGTCATTTATTCCCTTGTAAATGTAGCATGAGGAATATTTATGCACTATTTATAATGGTAATTTGCCAATGTTTTCGGTTAAAGTTGTGAATAATGTTAGCTTTTTCCTTTGCAAATATACGGATATTATGTATACAAAATGTTTTATAACAGAAAAAAGTAGGCAGTTTCGGCTTAAAAATGTGTTTTTTAACATAATCTGCTATAGATAGATAGCGAAATGTCTGTTTATTTATGCACGTGTTTAACGGCTGATGGGCAGATGCAAAATACCTACTAATGGGGATTGTGAATTGTAATAATAATGCGTTTCTTTGCATGTTCAAATTTAGAAGAAGAATGGAGAATATACAAAAATACAAGACGACCGATAAAATGGCCGATCTTATCAGTGCTGATTATTCGTTGTTGCAGGTGATGAGCCGCTTTGGACTTTCGTTGGGTTTTGGCGACAAGACCGTGAAAGAGGTGTGTGAGCAAAACGGGGTAGACTGTTCTACTTTTCTGACGGTTGTCAACTTCATTTCAGAAGGCTTTTCACGGTTGAACGGAAACAGGGAGGATATTTCAATTCCGGGGTTGATTGACTATCTCAAGCAGGCCCACATGTATTTCCTCGATTTTTCTTTCCCTGCCATTCGCCGCAAACTGGTTGAAGCCATCGATTGCTCGCAGGATGAAATCGCTTTTCTGATGCTGAAAATCTTTGATGAGTATTGCCGGGAAGTTTGCCGGCACATGGAGTTTGAAGAACGCACGGTCTTTAAATATGTAGACGAACTGTTGGCGGGTCGTGTACGCGACAATTATCCCATCAGCACGTTCTCTAAGCATCATGAGCAGGTGGGCGAAAAACTGACCGAACTGAAGAATATCATCATCAAGTATTGCCCGGCCAAAGCCAATGAGCATTTGCTGAATGCGGCATTGTTTGATATCTATGCTTGTGAGGCCGGACTTGAATCTCATTGCAAGGTGGAAGACTATATATTTATGCCTGCCATTCTGGATTTGGAAAGGAGGGTGCAGTCTCATGAAAAATAGAGGAATGATTCGGGTAGCTATCGCAGAATCTTCTGTGATTGTGCGTGGAGGGCTGACAGCTGCTTTCAAGCGGCTCTCTGCTATCAAGATACAGCCAATCGAAGTGTTGTCCAAAGAGGCTTTGCAAGATTGTCTTCGGATGCAGTTGCCGGATATGCTGGTGGTCAATCCCACTTTCGGAGATTATTTTGATGTTGCCCGTTTCAAGGAAGAGATGGGAGACCGGAAGATTCGGCTGATTGCTCTGGTTACGTCTTTTGTCGACCAGTCTTTGCTAAGCAAATATGATGAAGCAATTTCAATATTTGATGATTTGGATACACTTTCCCGTAAACTATCGGGCTTGCTTGAAGTGGAAGATGAAGAGGAGGTAGTAGACGGGCAGGATGTGCTCAGCCAGCGTGAGAAGGAAATTGTAGTTTGTGTAGTGAAAGGAATGACCAATAAGGAAATAGCCGAATCTTTGTATTTGTCTATTCATACGGTGATCACACACCGGAGGAATATTAGCAAAAAATTGCAAATTCACAGTTCGGCGGGTCTTACTATCTATGCTATTGTAAATAAGCTGATTACGATTTCAGAAGTGAAGGATTTGTGATGATTGAAAAGCCTGTAAAAATGTTATAAAATATAAATCCGTTTGCGCACACGGAAATTTTGTGTACCTTTGCAGTGCAATTGGGAAATTGCTACGATATAAAGGTATTAAAAGGTATTAAGTTGTTAAGGTATAAAAGTTTTAAGATTAAAGGTATTGAATTAGTTTTTAATAAAAGGTAGAAAGAAACAATAGGTTATTTAGTTTTTTAGGTAAAAAAGAAAGATTGTTTTAGGGGATAATTGATGACATGAAAAGAAAAGCCAATATGGCTTTTCTATTTTGGAGACGGGTAATTCCATAGCGGAATTGACTCGTTTTTTTTATTTTAAACTTTGTATATCTGAGAACGGATCAGCGGATATTTCACACGTTTCATTGTAATCTATTGAAATACAGTTTGTGAAGGGTGAAACTAACTTGGAGTACAATGAGCTCCTGCAGAG
>Kenny_p2__coassemble_2726_pt1 | contig 8376 bp, 9 predicted proteins | sample Kenny_p2__metabat2_high_PE_004 | metagenome-assembled genome bin Kenny_p2
TTAACTGCTGTTGTAAATGGAAACAAGTGAAATTCTGAAAAAAGTTCGCCAGATTGAAATCAAGACACGGGGGCTGTCTAACAATATCTTTGCGGGTCAGTATCATTCGGCCTTCAAGGGTAGAGGTATGTCGTTCTCGGAGGTCAGGGAGTATCAGTTTGGTGATGATATACGTGATATTGACTGGAATGTTACGGCCCGCTTCAATAAACCTTATGTGAAAGTGTTTGAGGAGGAACGGGAGCTGACAGTGATGCTGATGGTGGATGTGTCCGGAAGTCTGGAGTTTGGTACTGTCAAACAGCTGAAGAAGGATATGGTAACGGAAATTGCGGCTACGCTTGCTTTTTCTGCTATCCAGAATAATGATAAGATTGGGGTTATTTTCTTCTCCGATCGGATTGAGAAGTTTATTCCTCCCAAGAAGGGGCGGAAGCATATCTTATATATTATCCGTGAGCTGCTTGATTTTAAACCGGAAAGTCGACGGACGAATATCCGGCTGGCATTGGAATATCTGACGAATGTAATGAAAAGAAGATGTACCGCTTTTATTTTGTCGGATTTCATCGATCGGGAAAGTTTTACGAATGCATTGACGATTGCTAACCGGAAGCATGATGTGGTGGCTCTGCAAGTGTACGACCGGAGAGTGAGTGAACTGCCTTCTGTGGGCCTGATGCGAATTAAAGATGCTGAAACCGGTCATGAGCAATGGATCGATACTTCTTCCAAAGCCGTGCGGAAAGCTCATCACGACTGGTGGATTCAAAAACAGACTGAGTTGAGCGATGCATTTACGAAAAGTAATGTGGATGCAGTGTCAGTTCGTACGGATGAGGATTACGTAAAGGCATTGTTGAACTTATTTGCCAAACGAAATTAATGAAGTCAATTATGAATAGAAATATTATCCTGATAGCGTTATTGGGCTTGTTGTGTACGGGAAAGCTGAATGCGCAATCTGTGACTGTGGAAGCCAAAATTGATTCGCTGCAGATTCTGATTGGGGAACAAGCAAGGGTGCAGTTGCAGGTTGCGATGGATGCCAAACAGCGTGCAGTTTTTCCTGTATACACGGATACGCTGACAAAAGGTGTGGAAATTGTGGAAACGGTCAAGCAAGATACGCAATTCTTGAACGACCGCCAGCGATTGTTGATTACGCAGGAGTATCTGGTGACCTCTTTCGATTCAGCTTTGTATTATTTGCCTCCTATGCCGGTGATGGTGGATGGTAAAGAGTATAAATCGAAGGCATTGGCTTTAAAAGTGTACTCTATGCCGGTAGACACGTTGCATCCTGAGCAGTTCTTCGGTCAGAAAGCAGTCATGAAGGCTCCTTTTGCATGGGAAGACTGGTATGGGTTGATTGCCTGTTCGTTGCTGGCATTGCCAATCGTCGGCTTACTGGTTTATCTCATCGCCCGTCTGCGTGATAATAAGCCTATCATCCGCAAGGTAAAAGTGGAACCCAAGTTGCCGCCGCATCAAGCTGCAATGAATGAAATTGAACGCATCAAACTGGAGAAAAAGTGGCAGAAGGATTCTCCGAAGGATTATTACACGGAACTTACAGATGTTCTTCGCATTTACATCAAAGATCGGTTTGGATTTAATGCTTTGGAAATGACTTCCAGTGAGATTATTGATAAACTGCTGGAAATGAATGATAAAAAGGCGCTTGCTGATTTGAAGGTGTTATTCGAGACTGCCGATTTGGTGAAATTTGCTAAACATAATCCGTTGATGAATGAAAATGATGCAAATTTGATCAATGCAATTGATTTTATTAATGAAACGAAGCAGGTGGAAGAGGAAAATCAAAAGCCACAGCCCACAGAAATTACGATTATCGAGAAACGCTCGTTGCGGGTTAAGGTCGCACTGATTTGTGGTGTCTCGTTCTTGTCTGTTGCACTGATAGCTTCTTTAGTGTACATCGGTATTCAGCTGTATGATCTTTTTGCATAAAGATGTAGTGAGACTGATTATCTAATTTGTAAACCGTTAAATCATATTTACGATGGTTTTTGCCAATATTGAATATCTATTTTTGCTGTTATTACTTATACCTTATATTGTATGGTATATTCTGAAGCAAAGAAAAAGTAGTGCTACTTTGCAAATTTCGGATGCCAGCGTATATGCTCATACTCCTAAAAGTTATAAGAATTATCTGTTGCATGCTCCATTTTTGTTGCGTGTGATAGCATTAGTCATGATTATTTTAGTGCTTGCTCGACCTCAGACCACTGATAGATGGCAAAATAGTGAGATTGAGGGGATTGATATCATGCTGGCTATTGACGTTTCTACAAGTATGCTGGCTGAAGATTTGAAGCCGAACCGGTTGGAAGCTGCAAAAGATGTGGCTGCAGAGTTTATCAATGGTCGCCCGAATGACAATATTGGTATTACCTTGTTTGCCGGTGAGTCTTTTACTCAATGCCCTTTGACTGTGGACCATTCCGTTCTGCTGGATATGATTCATAATATTAAATGTGGATTGATTGAAGACGGAACAGCAGTTGGTATGGGGATTGCTAATGCTGTGACCCGACTGAAGGATAGCAAAGCAAAATCTAAGGTTATCATTTTGCTGACTGACGGTACAAACAACAGAGGGGATATTTCTCCGATGACTGCAGCAGAAATAGCTAAAAGTTTCGGCATTCGTGTTTACACGATTGGAGTGGGTACTAATGGTACTGCTCCATATCCGTATCCGATGGGAAATACGGTTCAATATGTGAATGTGCCGGTGGAAATTGATGAAAATACACTGACTCAGATTGCCGGGACAACGGATGGTAATTATTTCCGTGCAACGAGTAATTCGAAATTGAAGGAAGTGTATGAGGAAATTGATAAGTTGGAAAAGACGAAACTGAATGTAAAAGAATACAGTAAACGTGAAGAGGAGTATTTCTGGTTTGCATTGGTGGCTTTCCTTTGCGTGTTAATGGATGTTTTGCTTCGGAACTCGATTCTCAAAAAAATTCCATGATAATCTTATTAGTTAATTAATTATCAACTGTAAAATGTATTGAAGATGTTTCGATTTGGAGAACCTGCATATTTGTATTTGTTGCTGCTTTTGCCGTTCTTAGCAGCATTTTATTTCTATTCTAACTATAGGAGAAGAAGAAATATCCGTCGTTTTGGCGATCCTGAATTATTGGCTCAGTTAATGCCCAATGTGTCTAAATATCGTCCAGACGTCAAGTTTTGGATTGTATTTGTTGCGATCGGTTTGTTTTCAGTACTGCTGGCTCGCCCGCAGTTCGGCTCTAAACTGGAAACGGTAAAACGGAAGGGAGTAGAAGTAATGATTGCATTGGATATCTCAAACTCAATGCTTGCACAGGATGTGCAACCCAACCGATTAGAAAAAGCAAAACGACTAATTTCCAGACTAGTAGATAAATTGGATAATGATAAAGTGGGTATGATAGTATTTGCGGGTGACGCATTTACCCAATTGCCTATCACTACTGACTATATTTCTGCCAAAATGTTTTTAGAGTCCATCAACCCTTCACTGATATCAAAGCAAGGTACGGCTATTGGAGAAGCCATCACTTTAGCTGCGCGTAGTTTTACTCCTCAAGAAGGGGTAGGGCGTTCTATCATTGTCATCACTGATGGCGAAAACCATGAAGGAGGAGCTTTGGAAGCAGCCAAAGAAGCTGCTAAAAAAGGTATCCAGGTGAATGTATTGGGGGTAGGTATGCCGGATGGTGCTCCTATTCCTGTAGAGGGCGGAAAAGATTATCGCAGGGATAAGGATGGAAACGTGATCGTCACACGGCTCAATGAATCGATGTGTCAGGAGATTGCTAAAGAAGGTAAGGGCATTTATGTGCGGGTAGATAATTCAAATGCTGCTCAAAAGGCCATCAGTGCTGAAATAAACAAAATGGCCAAATCGGATGTTGAATCAAAAGTTTATACCGAATTCAACGAACAGTTTCAAGCTGTAGCATGGATTATTTTGCTGTTGCTCTTGGCCGATTGTATGATTTTAGAGTGCAAGAATCCTTTATTTAAGAACATTCATTTGTTTTCTGATAAGAAGTAATTGTTTATGTGTAGATTAAGTATCAAATATAGTTTGTTGGCAGTGTTTGCTCTATCTGCTTCGGTGGCTTCTGCACAAAAAGAGGAGCGTAATTACATTCGCAAAGGAAATCGGCTGTTTAATGACAGTGTGTTTGTTGACGCTGAAGTGAATTACAGAAAAGCTTTGGAGATTAATCCGAAATCTTCTGTGTCTATGTATAATTTAGGTAATACGCTTTCTCAACAGCAGAAATTTAAGGAGGCTTTGGAGCAATATGTTTCGGCCAGTAATGTGGAGAAAGATAAAATGAAACTCTCTCAAATTTACCATAACATGGGAGTCCTTTTTCAGGCGGCCCAAGATTATGCGAAAGCGGTGGAAGCATACAAAATGTCTTTGCGCAATAATCCAAAAGATGATGAGACTCGGTATAACTTGGCGCTTGCGCAGAAAATGTTGAAAGACCAGCAGCAAAATCAGCAGAATCAAGATCAAAATAAGGATAAAGAAAACCAAGATCAGAAGAAGGAGCAGCAAAATCAAAACAAAGACCAAAATAAAGATCAGAAGAAAGACGATAAAAAGGAACAACAGCAACCTCCTAAATCTGAAAAACAGAAAAACCAAATGTCGAAGGAGAATGCTGAGCAACTTTTGAATTCAGTCATGCAGGATGAAAAAGATGTGCAAGACAAGGTGAAAAAACAGCAGCAAGTGATCCAAGGTGGTCGATTAGAAAAAGATTGGTAATAATAATTTCAATATAAATTTCATTAATGATGAGAAAGCTGATAATTATATTGATAGCATTGATTACATATAGTGCTCAAGCATTGGCTGACAAGGTGTCTTTCACAGCTTCAGCTCCGGATGTGGTAGTAGTAGGTGATCAGTTTAGGCTATCATACACGGTAACAACTCAGAAAGTAAAGGATTTTAAAGTTCCTTCAATAAAGGGGTTTGATGTTTTAATGGGGCCGAGTCGCTCTCAGCAAAGTAGCACTCAAATTGTAAACGGTAATTTTTCATCTACCAGCAGCATCACATTTACGTATATTCTAATGGCTCAGTCGGCTGGTGATTATACGATTGGAGGAGCTTCTATTGTAGCAGATGGAAATGAAATGATCTCCAATTCGGTAAAAATAAAAGTTCTGCCTCCAGATAAGGATGCAGCCAGTGATTCTGATGGGCGTGCTCATGCTTCATCAAGTACAACAGTTTCCGATAAAGATCTGTTTGTTACAGCAACTGCCAGCAAGACAAATGTATTTGAGCAAGAAGCCTTTTTGCTGACATATAAAATATACACAAGAGAGGTGAACTTGCAGTTGAATAATGCGAAATTGCCTGATTTTAAGGGATTTCATTCTCAAGAAATAGAACGAAACACGAATGCTAAATGGACAACCGAACATTATAAAGGACGGAATTATTATACGACAGTTTTCCGACAGTTTGTGCTTTTTCCCCAACAATCAGGAAAGCTGTCTATTGATCCTGCTCAATTCCAGATGATTGTAGGAAAGCCTGTTCAGTCAATCGATCCTTTTGATGCATTTTTTAATGGAGGCAGCAGTTTGATTGAAGTAAGGAAGAATGTTGTTACTCCGAAGATTGCGATTAATGTCAGTGCACTTCCAGCCAATAAACCAGCAGGTTATTCTGGCGGAGTAGGGGATTTCACCATCTCCTCATCTATCAATACGCAAAATCTGAAAACGAACGATGCAGTAACAATTAAATTGGTTATATCAGGAACCGGAAATCTTAAACTTATCTCTGAGCCTGAAATAAAGTTCCCGGAAGATTTCGAAGTATATGATCCTAAGGTTGATAATCAGGTTCGTTTGACTCGAGATGGACTTACTGGCAATAAGGTGATAGAATATTTGGCCATCCCGAGACATGCAGGTTCGTATAAAATACCAGGAGTATCATTCAGCTATTTTGATATCCGCTCAAAGTCATACAAGACTCTTAAGACAGAGGACTATGTTGTTAATGTAGAAAAAGGAGCAGGAAACGCTGACCAAGTTGTAGCTAATTTTACGAATAAAGAAGATCTGAAGGTATTGGGTGAGGACATCCGGTTTATTAAACAGAAAGATGTAACACTTCAGCCTAAAGGAAGCTTTTTCTACGGTTCAATGAGCTATTGGTTGTTCTATATTGTTCCAGCTCTTGCTTTTGCAGTTTTCATTGTGATTTATCGCAAGCAGGCTTCTGAAAATGCTAATATAGCTAAGGTGCGTACTAAGAAAGCAAATAAGGTTGCTGCTAAACGCATGAAACTGGCTGGCAAACTTCTTTCGGAAAACAAAAAGGATGCTTTTTATGATGAAGTGCTGAAGGCTTTGTGGGGTTATATCAGTGATAAACTCAATATACCAGTATCCCGTTTGTCTAAAGATAATATTGAAGAAAATTTGATTAACCATGGGGTAAGTGAAGATTTAATTCAAGAATTCTTGAATGCATTGAATGATTGTGAATTCGCACGTTTTGCACCCGGTGATGATAATCAAGCAATGGATAAAGTATATTCTTCATCTATTGAGGTGATTAGTAAAATGGAGAACTCCATAAAACATTAATTTCGAAGTAAAATAATCATGAAAAAGATATTATTTTTTATATTCTTATCAGTATCACTGGTTGGTTTTGGACAAGATAATGTGATAAAGGATTCTGCTCTTGGGAACGATTCTATATCTGCAGATCCATTGATGATAACTGATAATGTGCCAGGGGCTATTTCTAAGTCTGCAGGTGACTCAGCTTATATTAAAGAAGATTATGCAACAGCAGCTCAAATATATGAGGGGCTGCTTAGCGATGGAGAATCAGCTGATGTTTACTACAATTTGGGAAATTCTTATTATAAATTAGGTGAAATAGCCAAGTCTATACTCAATTATGAGCGCGCATTGCTTTTACAGCCAGGAAATGGAGATATTCGTGCTAATCTTGAGGTAGCCCGTGCAAAGGCGATAGATAAAGTTGAACTTGTACCAGAAATCTTTTTTATTTCATGGATCAAATCGCTAATTAATATAATGAGTGTAGATGCATGGGCATGGTGGGGCATTGTATCATTCTTGTTTTTCATTGTCGCACTATATTTCTTTATTTTTTCCAAGCAGGTTGTATTGAAAAAAATCGGCTTTACAGCTAGTATTGTTCTCTTGATGATCACAGTATGTGCTAATATCTTTGCTTCGGAACAAAAGGAGCATCTTGTAAATAGAACAAGTGCTATCGTCATGAATCCTAGTGTTACAGTTCGAAGTACACCTAGTGAAAGCGGCACTAGCCTGTTTATTTTACACGAAGGCAGAAAGGTCTCAATCAAGGATAAATCTATGCGAGAATGGACTGAAATCAGCCTAGAAGACGGCAAAGTAGGATGGGTTCCGGCATCATCTATCGAAGTGATATGATAAAAATGACTCAAGAATAATGATTTTAAAAAAAAAAGATAAGCAAATTATTTGTTTTATCTTTTTTTTTGCCTAAATTTATAGTGTGATAATAATCACAGCTAATATTAACCATTAAATTTATGAAACATGAGGACAATAACATTTAATGAACTTCGTAAGATTAAAGATTCATTGCCTAGCGGTAGCATGCATAGAATAGCAGACGAACTCGGTTTGCATGTAGATACAGTGCGTAACTTCTTTGGTGGTCATAATTTCAAAGAAGGGAAAAGCGTCGGAATTCATTTAGAGCCCGGTCCAGATGGTGGGCTTGTTATGTTGGACGATACAACTGTTTTAGATCGGGCTTTGAAGATATTAGATGAAATGAATAATCAAAAAGATCAAGCTACCGAATTTGCGCAAGTTTAAATACTATTAATATCCAATTTACAGATAATCCCAATTGATATCATATTCGATTGGGATTATTTTATTTTAAACAACCATTACTTTCCACAGATTGTGCTGTTATATTTTATATTTTACTTCGATAATTCGAATAGTTGCTCATCGTATACTTATTTTTGCTGCTTATTTTGAAGATATAATCAGTATTATGTTTAATAGTGTTTGGCAATCGGATTCTAACTACCTTTATTTCAATTAATATAACAATGATGACATATCTCCTATTCGCATCATTAAGAATCTGAATGTATAATTCAAAACGACTTATCATAGGAATGGTTATTCATCAAATAGCATGTGTCGTACTGTGATGAGAGATTAGAAAACAAAAGCAGGAAGAAAACGGTGTTTTCTTCCTGCTTAATTTGACTTACAATTTAAGAATCAATGCAAGTCTTAATGGGACTTGATTAT
>Kenny_p2__coassemble_2964_pt1 | contig 7719 bp, 6 predicted proteins | sample Kenny_p2__metabat2_high_PE_004 | metagenome-assembled genome bin Kenny_p2
CGCTGCCTTCGCAACTGGCCAGGGAAAATAAGAAATTCATATACAACGTGTTGAAGAAGGGTGCTCGTGCTGCAGAATACGAACTTGCCATTCAGTGGCTGATGGATGCGGGGCTGGTACATAAAGTAAGCCGTGTAAAGGAATTGCAGATGCCCGTCAAGTTTTATGAAGACCTGAGTGCCTTTAAGCTGTTCCTGCTTGATTGCGGTTTGCTGGGATGTATGACCGAAGCACCAGCCAGTCAGATGTTGGTGGGCGATAATGTGTTCAAGGAGTTTAAGGGCGCCTTTACCGAGCAGTTCGTGTTGCAGCAATTGGTGGCCCAAGGATTTTCGCCCTATTATTGGAGCAGCGACAAAACGCCCGCCGAGATTGACTTTGTGTTGCAGACGGACCAACGCGTGATTCCGGTAGAGGTGAAGGCTGAGGAGAATGTGCGAGCTCGGTCCATGTCGGAATACATCAAGAGCCATCCGGAATATTCGCTGAAAGGTTTGCGCATCTCCATGATGGGGTATCAAGATCAGGATTGGATGGAGAACATTCCGCTCTATGCCATCTCGAAGTACTTTGGATAAAAGACTCACTCGACTATGGATATGAAATATACCTATGAAGAACTTTGGAAAGCTTATCAAAGACTGCAGGCGGAAAATACGGCTTTGAAACAGGAAATACAGCAACTCAAAGGTCGGAATATAGGGGAGTGTAAAGAACTCAATACACTTTTCCAAAAAGAATTTAACCAAGTTTGCTTATCTTTAGAAGAAAAAGTAGCCTTGTTCAGAAGCCTGTTTCGGGGTCGGGAAGATGTGTTTGCACGACGATGGTATAGCCATACTACTGACAAATCAGGGTATCAGCCTGTGTGCTTAAACGAATGGCATCGAACTTTCTGTGACAAAAAGAAGTTCAAATGTGCAGAATGTCCTCATCGCCAATTCAAAACACTTTCTTATGAAGATGTGTACAAGCACTTGGAGGGCAAGCATCCGGATGGATGTGACGTAATTGGTGCGTATGCAATTCTACCTGATAATACCTGCAATTTTTTGTGTGCCGATTTTGATGATAAATCCTGTATTCATGGCTATCAGACAGATGTTCTGGCTTATGTGAAAGTCTGTAAGTCCTGGGGTCTACACTGTTATATAGAGCGTTCGCGCTCGGGGAATGGAGCCCATGTATGGGTTTTCTTTGAGCAGCCCATATCTGCAGTGAAAGCCAGAAAGTTGGGCTTTTCTTTATTGACGCAGGCCATGGAGCGAAATGTAAAGTTGACCTTTAAATCTTATGACCGCTTGTTTCCGAACCAAGATTATCTTCCGGAGGGTGGACTGGGGAATCTTGTGGCCTTACCTTTACAGGGACAAGCTCGTAAATTAGGTAATAGCGTATTTGTAGATGAAGACTTTGTTGCTTTCAAGGATCAATGGTCATACCTGCAACAAATTGTGAAAATCACGGAGAACGAGGTCGATACTCTCCTTCAAAAGAAAGGCATTTTGACAGAAATGGGCGATTTATCCACTACCAGCGATTCAACCCCTTGGAAAATCCCAGAAGTACAGCCGTTCACCCGATACGATTTTCCCCGAAGTCTAACCATCATACGCTCCAATCAGATTTATGTACCTTTGAAGCACTTTTCTGGCAAAGTATTGGCGCATTTAAAGCGGGTAGCATCCTTTAAGAATCCGGAATTCTATGCAAGGAAAGGAATGCGTCTTTCTACCTATAATATTCCGCGAGTGATTTGTTGCGCAGAAGTACTGGAGGATTATTTGGCATTGCCTCGCGGCTGTGAAGATGCATTGATTGATGTAATGAAAGCAGGTGAGGTGTCCTATACCATTCAGGATGAACGAGAGAAGGGGCAGGCTCTTACTGTGCATTTCAAAGGACAGTTGCGTACAGAACAAGTCGAAGCTGTACAGGCGCTGAAGCAATACGACCAAGGTGTTTTGAATGGGACTACAGCCTTTGGTAAAACCGTAACAGCTATCGGATTGATTGCAGAACGTAAAGTGAACACCTTGATTCTAGTACATACCCGAACTTTGCTGGAACAATGGAAAACACGGCTGGAAGAATTTTTGGAATTGGAATATCCTATAGAAGAAATGGCTCCGAAGCGGGGAAGAAAAAAACATTTTTCACCCTTTGGTACGTTGGATTCCAAAGGAAATAGTTTGCATGGTTGGGTAGATGTCGCTCTTATGCAATCCTGCTTGACTGATGAAGGTGTTAAGCCTTTTGTCCGTCAGTATGGTATGGTGATTGTTGATGAGTGCCACCATGTTTCTGCAGTCAATTTTGAACAAATATTGAAATCGATTCCTGCACGATATGTATATGGACTAACTGCCACTCCTATACGGAAGGATGGACATCAGCCCATCATTTTCATGCAGTGTGGACCGATTCGCTATTCAGCAGAAGCCAAGAACCAACTGGCAAAACAAACGTTCAAGCGATGGTTGATACCTCGGTTTACAGCCTATCGTGACTTGTCGGATAGTTCATCAACCTACGCACAAATAGTGCAATCACTAGCTACGGACGAAGCCCGAAACGCTCTAATTGTTGAAGATGTATGTAAGACTTTGGCTGTTGGGCGCTCGCCGATAGTGTTGACTACACTAACTTCACATGTGGAGCAACTGAGTCAATTACTTTCTACGTGCTGCAAAAATATCATCACTTTAGTGGGATCTGAATCTATGAAAGATAAAAGGCAAAAGATGGAACAATTGGCAGAACTTTCTCCAGAAGAACCTCTAGTGATAGTGGCAACCGGACGTTATATTGGAGAAGGTTTTGACTACCCCCGTTTAGATACGTTATTTCTGGCTTCACCTGTTTCATGGAAAGGGATTATAGCGCAATATGCAGGACGTTTACACCGCGAATACCATGGAAAGACTGATGTCCGCATCTATGATTACATTGACATCCGCCTTCCTTTATGCGAACGTATGTACCAACGCAGATTGAAAGGCTATGCCGCTATAGGTTATCAGTTGTTGGAGAAAGAGCCATCAGTAACTGAGCAGCATCCTCAAAGTCTATTTTCAGGAAATAACTATCAAGCGTCTTTGGTGGAACATATATCCCAAGCCAAACATTCTGTTCTGATTGCTGCCATGAAAAGTGGATTGAAAAAACAGTCTGGTCTTTGGATAGCATTGAAGGAAGCTATATGCAGAGGAGTACAAGTGGTTGTATTCGTGAAACACAGGAATGAGCAAGTGGAGTGGCTGCAAAGAGAAGGATTTGCTGTTTATGTTTCAGAATCGTTGACTCTTCAATTAGTCGTTATCGACAAAAAGGATATCTGGTATGGGAGTATCAATTTCATCGGGTATGCAACAGAAGAAGATTTTGCAGTACGATTCTCAGATAAACAATTGGCTGCTGAAATGATTGATATATTGTATGGCGAGTAGTTACCTTTAAAAACTATAGGTAATATGTCCCTCAAAAAGTGTGATTAGCCATTGTATGGCTGATTGTCTTTCTTTATCAACCTATCATATAATAAGCAAAGATCGCTCTATTTGTATATTATATGATAGGTTGAGTTTTTTTGTATGGCAAAGAACACGATGGGGACCAAGTTACCCCGAAAACTAGAGCAGAATATCTGATTGTTGAAAAGAAATAACAAGGAATTGATGCGCATAGGAAGCTTCTTCTCTTCATAGCTGTCTTTGCCTGAGTGCGGTGAGATATGTTGTAGCTAATTATTTTCATCTATATAGGATGTTGTCTTGTTAATAATTATCGAGATCAACTTTTCTTCTGCTTCCTGTGAGAGCGGAACTTCGGTATATCCGTTCTCTATTGATTCGCCTTCGAGAAATCGGAGTACGGACGCTTGCACCTTTAGAGGTCCTATGATGTTTGTGAGAATGAAGGGCCAGCAGTCATCCTCCCGATGAAGTTCATCTGGGTCAGTGATGAAGAAACTAACTCTGTCTTCTTCAGTTGCTATGATGCGCATGAGGTAGAGGTCAGTATCATCACCTTCGTGATGGATGAACACAACCTTGTCACCCTCGTTAGGTAAATTGCGTTTCCAAATAGGGAAGCCGCCCCAACGGAAATAGGCAACCCCCTTGTTTATCAGCTCATCCTGCATGTCTTTATAGTCTTCATCATCCAAACGGACAACAAAAGTATGCGGAATTTCTTCCACTTCGTCCTTACTCTGGATATAAATAGTCATGCGAAGGCGGTCGGCATACGGACCATAGTTATTCACCGTTGTGATTTCAGCAGTAAAGGCATCTGCCCATCCCATATCCATCATCTGAGCTATCAACTCGTTTTCTGCACGAGGTACATATCCTATAATGAAGTCAAAGTCAAAATCATTAGGGTCACCGTCATAATCACCAGCAAAAGCTACTGCCACAGCATTCTTGTCGTGTGGGTTGCCTTTCTCACGAATTAATGCAAGTTCAGCACCTTCACATAGTTCATCCCAAAAGTCTTCAGGATCATGGAAATTCCAACCAGCAATGGCACACTCCTTGAAGAATACCTTCTTTTTCTTAAGAGCGACAGGACGCTCTGGGATTTCTGTTTCTTTAGGGAGAGCTGGCATACCTCGGAGCATTATAGGGTCATCAGGAGTCATCACATCACCTTCGATTATATGGACATCCTCTTGTTCATTTAGGTCGGAGAATTCATCTACACGGGCACTAAAGATTCTCTGCTATTCAATGTCATCAATTCCCTTTTCGTCGAGCTGATGCTGCAGGTCTTCCAACTCAGCATCACAACGGGGACATGTGCCACGGCAATCACCCACATGTATGCATTCTGTTGGGTGGTATGTCAGTCCATACTGCTCGGCAAGCTTCCGACGTATGTCTTTCAGCAATTCGCAATTCTCTTTTCCTCTCATGGCCTTTCTGTATTTGGTGGGTATTTCGATAATCGTTTAATATAGCGAGTTCGTTCAATGTTATTGAATCCAAACTCGTTCAACTCTCTGACACTTCTCTCCACATCTTTGGGTGTGTTGTAGTCCGGTATTTCATATCCTTCACATCCACTATCCATTGATCAACCACTTCCGACAACATGTGTATCGTATTATAGGATGCACCATAGAGAGAAGTCTCGATGGTTATCTTCCTAACCTACAAGCTATAATAATACTTCTTTATTTTTGCAGCCATCAACTTTCGACGTTTTTCAAGAAAGACTTCGTATGATTCATAGTCCATCTCTATTGCCTCTGCGGGAACGCAGTTTATCTCAAGGTTCTGATAGAACTTATCTATGTCATTCACAAGTCCTGTCTCTGTTGTCTCACCGCTCAGACATCTGTTCTTCGCTTCCTGGAGATACACATTAGGCGCTTTCTTACCTATAGAGATATTCACTGGACGGTCGAGAAATACGTAGTTTGCTTCTTGATTGTATAAAGACTTGTCAAAGTGTTTGTCTATGAGATACTGTTTGGGAAAAATGTGATGAATATCACCGCCAAGGGCAATTAATTCCCGTATAGGTACATTATTTGACAAGAAAGAGGTGTCGTTAAAGAATATCTGTGCAGCAAGGAAAACCAGATAGGTTGGATTGTTGGTTGAAGTGTATGACAGGTTTTGTACCAATGCCACTTCCCAGAAATTATCAGAGAGTTGAGCATCTTCTATCTCCTTCAGTATGGCCAAAACTCCGTTTTCTTTAATCCTACGAATATCACGGGCAAAAGCAGATTCTGGAGAACTGCTGTATCTACCGGTAAGAACCGACAGCACGTACCATTTTTGCACATAGCGTTTGATGTCTTGCACCGCTACTTCTCCTGACTCTTTAAGAATCAAATAAATAGTGTATGCAAAATCTAAGGCCATGTTGGAGTTTACAAGTCGTGAGGAGATGAACCCTGCAGACTTGATGGCAATCATGAATTGTTTGAAATTGTATTCATTAACCACATTTAGTACACCTTCAGTGAAATCTTTGTAGGTCTGTTCTACAATCTCTTCCTTATACTCACGAGTTTCAAAGTTACGCCCTGATAACATGCTCACCAAGTCTGCTAATTTGGCTCTATGCAACTTATGCATAAATGCAACTCGTATCACGTCATCACATTCAGGGTCATATACCGTCTCTGTATCATCCTTCAGCCACTTTAACTTCTGGAGGTATGGAGTGGAAGCGAAGCCTATGTCGTGACTTGCAATATAGTCATAGAAAGAAGGCACTACCGCTAAGTGACTGAAATAATCAATCACCTTTCTTAATGTATTGCCGCCATGCACTTCGTCAGCGGCAATCTTTGACATGACGAAATCACCCTGACTTAGGGCTGTACCCTTAGAGTTGATTCTGATAAAAATATCTGTTACCACATCTATGTCGAGATTTTCAGAAAGCTCTATCACGCCTATCATGCGATTGGCTATGCCTTTTACCTTACTAATAATTCGTTCAAGTTCTTCCGGCTCTATTTCAGGATTGGCTTCGCAATACTTTGGAATGAACTTGAAAGAGCTATATGAAGTGCTAAACAGTTCGGCAATATTAGGAATCCACCATTTACTTTTACGGATTGCAGGAGTGGTCACAGCAAATATTTCTGCATCAGGGTCATTTCTCATTGCAGCAAGCGGATTAAAGGCAATAGTGATTCTATCTTCCTTGTATTCACTGTTAAACACTGTGCGTCCTGATATGGCGGTCATCAAAGCCGTAATTCTTTGCTGACCGTCAATCAGCACCTTCTTGCCAGAAGAGATTGTACCATCTTTCAGTTTGACATTAGGATTTTTCCATAGTATGATATATCCTGTAGGATAACCCTTATACAAAGAATCAATAAGGTCACGAACCTGAGTCCTTCGCCATACGAATGGACGCTGTATCTCAGGAATAGCTATATCATTAGCTTCAATCAGTCCAAGGATAGCACTGATTGAAAGCGGATAATTCGAGTATTTCTCGTTTTCCATAATAGAAGTCTTTTATAGTTACGTGAGTTCAGAATAATAAAGTATCTTTAAAAGTTGGTAATCACTGAATTGTTTTGTTTGTTTATATTTGATAAACAGGTAATTACAAATTAACAACAATGATTACCATGGATAAAGTTATAAAAAATTTCTGTATTATTAATGAATTTGATAAGATTATTGAGCTTGAATTGAAGAAAAATATTTTACCGGTCACTGATGGAAAACGACATCGTAATCGAAAAGTTTCGCTGTCGGATAGTGAAATAATGACCATTCTTCTCCTTTTCCATTTCGGGACGTATCGTAATTTCAAGCACTATTACATCTATTGCGTTCGTGAACACATGAAAGGTTATTTCCCTTATGCTGTATCATATAACAGATTTGTAGAACTAGAACACCGCGTCTTCTTTAAGTTTGTTTTCTTCCTCAAACTGTTTGATTCTTTATTTGATGACGGTATTCAGCTGGTACATGGAATTAAGACGAACATGAGAACAGGCTTATGTCCTTTTATGAAAAAATGATGCTCAGAAAGAGGTATATCATTGAGATGATTAACGATTTGCTCAAAAACAAAGCACAGCTTGTGCATACTATATATCGTTCAATAACGAATTTTCTTGTAAATTTGGTGGTTGTATTAGGTGCATATTGTTTCTTTGAAAACAAACTAGATACATTGCAAGGATACTATATTGAGGACTCAAAACAACTGGCCTTATTCTAAACT
>Kenny_p2__coassemble_6972_pt1 | contig 3503 bp, 4 predicted proteins | sample Kenny_p2__metabat2_high_PE_004 | metagenome-assembled genome bin Kenny_p2
TTTTTTTTAAAGGGAATCACTCTACGACCTTGAAACGGGCAAAGCGCAGCAGGAGCTGCTTCTCGCCGGCATTCTCAAAGCGGATGGTGGCCTTGGCATTCTCACCGGTGCCTTCCACTTTCAGCACGGTGCCCACTCCGAAGCGCTCGTGGGCAATGGTCTGCCCGGCGCTCACTCCGGTCACGGCTGCCGAGGGTGCAGAGGCAGAAGCACTGCCGGCGGCTGCCGACACTCTTTTCAGGTTGCGCGGCAAGGTGGGTGCAATGAGCTGTGCCTTGGGGCGGTCGCTCTGCCCGTAGCCCGGACGACTGCCTGCGCCCTGCCCATAGGATGACCGGCTGCCTTCCATCTCGCTGCGGAAGCGCTGGGCTCCCTCATCCACCGTGCGGGCCATGCCCATGCCGGCTGGAAGCTGCAGGAAGCGGGTGTCGATGTCGCGCAGGAAGCGGCTGGGGCTGCCGAACTCCATCTTACCGTAGCGGTAGCGGCTCTTGGCATAGGAGAGGTAGCAGTGCTCCTCGGCCCGGGTGATGGCCACGTAGAACAGGCGGCGTTCTTCTTCCAGCGCGCGGGGTGATTCGCCTCCCATGCTGCTGGGAAAGAGGTTTTCTTCCATGCCCACTACGAAGACGTTCTTAAACTCGAGTCCCTTGGCCGAATGTACGGTCATCAGGGTTATCTTGGGCCCGTCGTCTTCCTTGTCGGAATCCTGGTCGGTGAGCAGCGACACCTCCGACAGGAAGTCGCCCAACGACACGTGGGTGTTGCCCTCCTCCATGCGCATCGCACAGAAGTCGTTCAGTCCGTTGGCCAGTTCTTCGATGTTCTCTTTCCGGCTCAGGCTCTCGGGCGAGGTGTCCTGGCAGATGTCGTTCATGAGGCCCGAACGGGTAATGATGGCGGTGCCCAGCTGGTAGGCATTCTGCCCTTCCACCTCAGCGATGAAGCTCTCTATGAGTTCGCGGAAGCCCTGCAACTTGGTGTGTGTGCCCTTGTTGATGCTCACGCCATACGTGAGGGGTTCGCAGAGCACCTGCCACAGGCTCACCCCGTGCTCGGCAGCGGCAGCCAGCAGTTTGCCCACCGTGGTGTCGCCGATGCCCCGGGCGGGATAGTTGATGATGCGCTTGAAGGCCTCCTCGTCGTGGGGGTTGACCACCAGGCGGAAGTAAGAGATGGCATCTTTCACCTCCTTGCGCTGATAGAACGACAGTCCGCCGTAGATTTTGTAGGGCATAGACCGCTTGCGCAGGGCCTCTTCGAAGATACGGCTCTGGGCGTTGGTGCGGTAGAGGATGGCAAAGTCGGCATAGTCATACTTCCACTTGCGCCTCAGCTCGCCAATCTTGCCTGCCACGATTTCTCCCTCCTCCACATCGCTGTAGGCCTGAAACACGCCGATGGCCTCACCGGTTTCCTTCTCGGAGAAGACTTCCTTGCGTATCTGCCGCTGGTTCTTCTCAATGAGGCTGTTGGCTGCCCGGACAATGGTCTGCGTGGAGCGGTAGTTCTGCTCCAGTTTGAAGAGCTTCGTGTGGGGATAGACCTTCGTGAAGTAGAGGATGTTGTCGATATCGGCTCCGCGGAAGGAGTAGATGCTCTGCGCGTCATCGCCCACCACACACACGTGCTGGTGTTCTTTGGTGAGCTGCAGCACGATGCTGTGCTGGGCGTAGTTGGTGTCCTGATACTCGTCCACCAGCACGTAGCGGAACTGCTGCCGGTAGCGCTCCAGCACTTCGGGGAAGTCGCGGAAAAGGAGGTAGGTGTACACCAGCAGGTCGTCGAAATCCATGGCGCCCGACTGCCGGCACCGCTCCCAGTAGCGGGCGTAGATGTCGCGGATGGCTGGCATCTTGGCGGCACAGTCGCCCTCGTAGGCTTCTTTGTTGGCGGCGTAGGCTCCGGGGGTCACCAGGTGATTCTTGGCGTTGGAGATGCGCGCCTGCACACTGCCGGGCTTATACACTTTCTCGTCGAGCCCCATCTCCTTGATGATGGTGCGCACCAGGCTCTTGCTGTCGGAGGCATCGTAGATGGTAAACTGCGAGGGGAAGCCGATGTGGGCGGCTTCGGCACGCAGGATGCGCGAGAAGAGGGAGTGGAAGGTGCCCATCCACAAATAGCGGGCCCGATCCATGCCCACCTGCCGGGCGATTCGCTCTTTCATCTCGCGGGCGGCCTTGTTGGTGAAGGTCAGCGCGAGGATGTTCCAGGGTTCGTAGCCGTGGTCGAGCAGATAGGCTATCTTATAGGTGAGCACGCGCGTCTTGCCCGACCCGGCGCCGGCGATGACCAGCGAGGGGCCGTCGTTGTAGGCCACGGCGGCATATTGGCTTTCGTTCAGTTCTTCTCTATAGTTGGTATTCATAGACTGTTACAATCTTTTTTCTTCTGATAAAGGAAGTCGGCTTCCTTCAAGGGGTTATATTCATCGTTCAGGAGTTTTTCTCCAGATTCAGGAAGTTTTTCTCCTATTTTCAGAGATTCTTCTCCTATTAAAACACAAAAGTAGTACATTTTAAAACACAAAAGTAGTACATTCATCGGATAATTTCCGTATATTTGTTACAAATAAAAACACGGGGAAGGCCAACAGCCAAACCGGCCGGCTGCTTTTCCTCCCAACCATCGGATTGGAATGGATTTTTTCCGGACTTTCGGGAAGCAAGTGGGCGTTTTTCTGAACTTTTAGAAATGAGTGATTGTTATTTCGGACTTTCGGAAAATAAGTGGACATTTTTCTGAACTTTTAGAAATGAGTAGACGTTATATTAAGTAGACGTTATATTAAGTAGACGTTATATTAAATAGACGTTATTTTTGAGTAGTAACCCTTATATTTTTTTGAACATGAAAACATTACTAATATCTTTAATGATGATAGCTATGAATTACGAAATGCCTAAACTTCCTTACGCCCATGAGGCGCTGGAACCTGTAATCAGTCAGCAGACAGTGGATTTCCACTATGGCAAGCATTTGCAAGCTTATGTGAACAACCTCAACAACTTGGTGCCCGGCACGGAGTATGAGGGAAAGACGGTGGAGGAAATTGTGGCTACTGCCCCCGACGGTGCGGTGTTCAACAATGCCGGACAGGTGCTGAACCACACGCTGTATTTCCTGCAGTTTACACCCAACCCTTCCCGGAAGGAGCCGGCGGGCAAGCTGCGCGAGGCTATCGACCGCGATTTCGGCAGCTTTGAGAATATGAAGAAAGAGCTCAATGCCGCTGCTACGGGACTCTTCGGCTCGGGATGGGCCTGGCTGGCAGTAGACAAGGACGGCAAACTGCACATTACGAAAGAGGCCAACGGCAGCAATCCGCTCCGCAAGGGGATGACTCCGCTTTTGGGCTTCGATGTGTGGGAACATGCCTATTATCTCGATTTCCAGAACCGGAGAGCCGACCACATCCAAGCATTGTGGGACATCATCGACTGGGAGGCTGTGGAGAAGCGGATGTAGCTGCCCGGTAAAAAAAAGATTCTGCAGAGAGA